>Ga0164297_10000004_pt1 | contig 307866 bp, 302 predicted proteins | sample GEODES058metaG_FD_113539 | JGI IMG/M metagenome (GOLD analysis project Ga0164297, IMG submission 113539) | Dystrophic lake water microbial communities from Trout Bog Lake, Wisconsin, USA - GEODES058 metaG | ecosystem: Environmental > Aquatic > Freshwater > Lake | place: USA: Trout Bog Lake...
ACCTTCGGCAGCACCTTCGGCAGCACCTTCGGCAGCACCTTCGGCAGCACCTTCGGCAGCACCTTCGGCAGTGGAAATACCTTCCACAATGGCAGCGCCTTCGGCAGTAGAAGTACCCATTGAAGTAGAAACAGAAGCTTCAGAGGAGGAAGAAGGAATGGAATTGGATACCATTGAATTCAACGGAATCTCCTATTATCGAGATGATGAGGGATTTATCTATGGAATCATGGAAGATGAACAACCATCCGATACAGCCATTGGACTCTGGAAGGAGAAAACAAAGACGATCAAATTCTATCGCACATCTTAGACTTTATATTCGAACTTAAATCATTGAACACAATAAGAAACTATGGTGAACATTCGTTCCTATTTTTCTATAAGAGCATTGTCTGTATCTAACTATATTACATCACTCTATGATCATATTTATAAATATATTCGATCTCTTTATCGATATCAAATGAAGTATGGGGATTCTACAAAATGGTTATTAATGCAGGGTCACACACTTCCTCTATCTGAAGCTCATGTAAGTAATCCTATAGAATATGAGTGGAAATATGATGAATTGACACATCGTCTTACCCATAGAAGTGATCCAGCCTCTCATCAGCTTTATACTTTTTCATGGCTTTCTGCAAAAATTATTCATGTAGAAGAAAATACAGAATATGATATTGACTCTTTTTTGGAACAATTAACTATTTATACCACAATGGAATTTCCACCTACTTTATTCACCATTTTCCAAGCATGGTGTATTCATGCAAAACGATGGTTTCCTGTACATCATATAATTCTATTTCATACGATTGATAATATGGGTGAAGAAACAACACTGTCTCTTAAGGTTGATTTAACATGTCTAGTTGTACGCAATCAAAAAATCTACACAGAATTAATAAAATTGAAATGAGCTATTTAAAGATATTAACCTACGTCTTAGCTTAGAGATGGCATCCGACGAATCAACGATCGCGCTTTCATCGGCGATTCCGACAGGTCCATGGACAATCTATTTCCATTCCCCCGAAGAGACCAAATGGACACTCAACACATTTGTGAGTCTTGGTTCCATGAAAACCTGGGGTCAATTCTGGTCGATCATAGAGGTTCTTAAATCTGAATCCTTTTCCGATGGAATGTTCTTCCTGATGCGAGATCCGGCACCGCCTCTCTGGGAAAGTCATCACCATATTCGTGGTGGATGCTATTCCTTCCGTTGCTCAAAGAAAGAGGCTCCTGAGGTTTATCTTACTTATATTATTGCAACCATGATGAATGGAGTAACTCATGATACCAATAACAAAATCAATGGAATTTCCATTAGTCCGAAGCGCGGATTCAATATTATCAAACTGTGGAATTCAGATTCTCTCTTTGATAAACCTTCGAATCTTGTTACAGTTAGTTCCATTCGTGATAGCGACATCATCTATACACCGTTTGTTCAGAAGAAAATGTAGGGATACACAAGCATACCCCTCCTGATACAGACTTTCATTCATTACATAAAAAGAGAATAATCCTTATTTTCTTTTTATACGGAAATATTATATGTATTTCGATATCGGTTCCAACATCGGCAAATGGGCTCTCGCTAACATCGATCAATGTGATAAGATTGTATCCGTTGAGGCCTCCCCTTATACCTATCAGCGTCTTGTAAACAACTGCAAACATGATCGCATTGTCTTACTAAACTACGCCGTCTGCAATAATGATGGCAAGGACATCACATTCTACCATGCCGACGCCGACGTGTTATCTACCATTAATAAGGAATGGCTTACCAGCGAATCCTCTCGCTTTCACAACTATACCTTTACCGAAATTGTATGCAAAACAATTACAATTGATCAGCTGATCGCAGAGCATGGAAAACCAGAGATGATCAAGATTGATGTAGAGGGAGGAGAATACGAATGTATTACCTCTTTGACACAAAAGGTCGATGTCTTGTGTTTTGAATGGGCAAGTGAAGTAAATGATATCACATTTAAGTGTTTAGATTACTTGGCCACTTTGGGATTTACAGAATTTTATGTTCAGTTTGGCGATGAGTATGCCTATCGACCAACAGCGTATGGCACAATGGATTCTGCAAAAGAGCAGTTATCCAATAGCGTTCCCAAGGAGCATTGGGGAATGTTATGGTGCCGCTAATTTTTGGACACTTTTTAAGAAAAAATGCATTACAGTTTTTGCGGCTTCGTCGTCTCCGTCTTCTGCTTCTGTGGCGCCAATACCAACCGCACCTCGCCCAGATTAGCTACCATATAACGGAGAACGAGCGGATAATCATTCTTCAAATGAATCTGTGTACTGGTGCACAAATTAGTACACTTGGTAAACAGAACCAAATACTTCAGCTCAAACATACCCTGTACAATCTCATTGGTGTTGCGCTCTACCTCAATACCACTCTGATTATTTGACATGATCACTGTCTCACCATCCACAAAATCTCCCACACAACGGAAAATCAGATCAGAGTTTGAACTCGTAATCTCCAACTTCTCTGCAAGTGCATTAAAGTCACGGCAAATCTTCTGAAAATCAGTCGATGGCATATGAATAATCGATGTGAACGAAATGTTCGGAAACTCAATATTCTCCACATTGGTATCAAAGAGCTTCATCATCCAGGTGTTTGTTGTACCCTTCTCCGCATTCTCTGCACGAATACCTAGCTTATTCGGATTATTGGCAGGAAGGAACAACGTCAAGCTATCATTATTAGACAGGGTCTTGATCAGCTTGAACAAGTAAATCATATTAATACCAAGCACATACTTGGCAGGACAATAGAAATACTCAAACCGATCGGCATGCAGACGAAGATACGTCAACACAGTATGGGTTTCATCTACATCAATGACCTTAATACCAGTGGAATCAAATTCAAGATTGGCTTCTGTTAAGATCTCCTTAAGAGCCTCAATCAAGGTACGAAAGGCAGCAGATTGTACGGTACGGATTTCAAACAGGTTTCCATTCGCGTTTGGGCGAGCGCTTTGGGCGAGACTCATTGTGTTTATTTCATTGATCTGGCTTTAGACTATTGAACCATTCCATTCTTCCGGCTGTCCGGAATAGGACTATGATAGGATCTAGACGCATTATTAATGTTTACGAGTCTTCTTTGATTTAGATCCTTTGCGAGTCATCAGCTTATATCCTGCATAAAGTGTCATTGGTACAATGTATTTTGAGGTACTTTGTACAAAGTTTCCCATAACAGAAGGTACAAACCCTCCCTTACGAGGAGTGCTTCGCTTTCGAGGAGTGCTTCGCTTTCGAGGAGTGCTTCGCTTTCGAGGAGTGCTTCGCTTTCGTCTCATACTTCGCTTTCCGCCAATTCGTGGGCGAATTCCCATACTTGATGCATATAACAGATCACGTCCTGCACTAGCAGATGGTCCCGTAAGAGATGCATCAAAATATTTCAGTGGCATGGGTCCATAGGAACCACCTTTTTGCTTCATTTCTACTCTTATAACACAATTTAAGATACAAATATTGATCTATAAAAAATATTAATTAAATAGATATGGCAGCAGAAAGTGATTTAGATCAAGATATTCGTGAATTATGTCGTGAGAAACCATGCGTGCAAAAATATACTGATGCGCAAACAGGACAAATAATCGATTGTCCGAGACGATTCCAATTAACTGCTGCCGCATTTCGTCAGAGCTGCTATGTAGCAGAGGGTGATGATGCCGCATTTTTTGCGGCATTAAAAGGATACGATCCCCAAGGCGAAGAAATTTCTAAAATTCTAATTGGATTTGAAAAAGTATTAAAAAATGAAGGAGAACATTTTAGAGCATTACTACATGCACCATTTCAATCACTACAACCTCTTGATCCAAATACACCAATAAATATACATGAAGAATTTGTTACGAATCCATCATTTCAATATTGTGGGAATCGATTATGTGCATATTATATGCAATCTAAACACCCAGTGGGTAAAGACCTAATACATCATGGTATCTTTCACATTTCATTGCATAAAAGTTATTCAAGATATATAAAAGGAACAAAAGGTAAAGCATTTGCATGTGCTGCATGGCCAAGACATGATAACAGTCAAGGCGCTTTTCATTACAAGATTGATCGTAGAACATCTACACAACGCTTTCCTGAAAAGTATCTTCCTTATAGAGAATTTGTACTAAATAGTAATGGTACAATAGGAGAATCAGCTAATGGATTTCGTCATAATTTGCGGTTATTAACAAATGATCCTGAGATAAATAGTTATCTAACCGATGACTTAGTACTTCTTCATGAATACATTTATCTTCAATTTATACATTATTGGAATCGGTGCATTAATCTTCTATCAAAAAAGGAAAAATTACCAACGGCCTCTTCTAGCATGACTCAAGCTCGTCTTTCTCAAATAAAAGCAAATATGGTTCAATCTGTAAAAATGCTGGGTCCTTTACTGCCTGCTATCCAATCAAATGATAATATACTTGCATACTCGCCCTCTCTTAAACAATCATTTGAATCCATACATAGCGCATATGAAGAAAACAAACGTAAGAAAGACAGTTTAAAGGGTACTGCTAAAATAGTACCACGATCATTTGCTCCAGCCTCTGCTGCAGCAGCTGCAGCATCTTCTCCACGTTCTACCGTAAGAAGATCTAGCTCAAGAGGGTCTCCTACTAGAGAAAGACGCAATACATCTCGTTCTCCTAGACGACCTGGCTCACCAAGATCTAGCTCAAGAAGATCTAGCTCTAGACGACCTGGCTCACCAAGATCTAGCTCAAGAAAAGTAAGCGCAAGACGACCTGACTTTAGAGATTCTTCTCCTAGACGTATGGCTTCATCTCCACGATATACGTTAAGAAAACATAGCCCAAAAGCTTCTGCTGCATCATCTAATTTTGAGTATACTGTAAAACAGAAAAAAGGTAACCAGCAAAAAGGTAAACCTAAAAAATAAGAACTACCTACTATTATGTCACGACCTTCCTGGGACGAATACTTTAAAGAAATCGTCCAAGTAACTGCCAAACGAAGTCCTTGTGAACGACTTCATGTTGGATGCCTTCTTGTATCCGAACATCGCATTGTAAGCCAGGGATATAATGGTTTTCTTCCTGGATTAATACACTGTTCTATTCTTCGAGATGGCCACGAACAAGCTACGGTTCATGCCGAACAAAATGCAGTTGCTGATTGTGCAAAACGTGGTGTATCATGTAATCGTTGTACCGCCTATATTACTCATTATCCATGTATTATTTGTTGTCGTATTCTACTTGCAGCTGGCATTTGTGAAATCAAGTATATTTATGATTACAAAAATGATGAATTAGTGGATCGATTTGTAAAAGAAATGGGCGTACGAATTGAAAAAATTTGATAAAATTTCTAAGAAGATAATAAAGATACATGTTTCGCCTTTTACTCATCTGTCTTTTCTCCCTCACCATGGCCGTGAATCCAATGATCAACATTGTACGCCGTGTTAAATATTCTAGTGCCGCATCCAAGCTAGATTGCAATGTTTGCAAAGAAGCACTATATCTCACATGGAGTCAATCACCACAATCACCACAAGAATTTGCTAAATACTCTGATCATTCCTGTCATGCGGCATCTCGCCATCATGCTCCGATGGAACCAATATGTAAAATGGTATTACATACCCATTCACAAAAACTGTTTACTGGTCACATTCATCGAGGTAAATTCGACTGCCTCATGACAGGTGCAACAACATGCGAAGAAGTAAGCAGATGGTCAGTTCATTGTGATCGTCGTAAGAAAAAAGGATACTGTCAATCCATCCAGATCAATTAGTTACGACGCTTTCTCGTCTTTCGTTTATATTTTCCACCACGTTTTGGTGAAGGATGTAACTGTTGCATTGGATACATATAACCATATGATTGCGCTTGCATTCGTGCATGTTCCTGTGCACGCACACGCGATCTCTCTTCTGACATACGCAGAAGATCATGTATCATATGACGAACAGGCTCACTGCTCTGTCCTAGAACATCCATTGGAACATTATTAAAATGAAAATGATGTAATACCGCAATAATTGTGGGTTTCAATACAATATTTTTCTCCAAAATCATATTTATTTTTCGATTTACATTTAAATATAGATAATTTAGAAATAGTTGAATATTAAGTTCATCCGAATGGATTAATTGACCTATGTCCATTGTATTTTGCCAATTCTGTGTATTTATTACACTAATTACACGAATTAAATACAAAATACGTTTTAAATTTTTCATACTAGATGGCTGTCTCAATACATCATTATGTAATGCAAGATTACCAAATGCAAATAACTGTTGATCTGTATATCGACCTAATTGTGGTACACGAATATAAGAACTGTCTATTTGAAAAAGCAATGTATTAAAATGATCACAATAGGTTGGGTCAGTGCCTACAGGCCGAGGAATGATACGATGCTGGTGATTGCGTTGAAATTCCACATGATTATTATCATATTGCTGTGAAGAATATCCATCATGAATGGAACAATCACAAATGGTAAAGGGAGGAAATCCATTTATTTGAACCTCTATACGAATGGAAAATGTACCAAAACGATCAACTAGATCGGCATTCATAATTCGAACCATAACCGGCTGTTGTAATTCATCCTGTATTAGTTTCTGAATAACCCCCTCTCTATTGATCTTCTGTAGACATTCTGTTAATTGTTTACCAATTTCCCTTGTTAAACCAGGAATTACTTGAATCGCGTTTGGTGCATTTGTCATATACCATACAATATCCATATCACGGGTCGCATCTTGTATATATTGTCGTAATTGGTGTAAACGACCAACTTTACGTGCACGATATTCGCGTAATATGTAATCATATATGGTAAGTACTGCCCCACCAATCAGTGTCATATTTAATGGATCAAATTGCATATTTGGTATGATTGTACAGACATCTATTCCACACATTGTAATATTTTTAAATATTTTTGCAATAAACAGCGGATTCTCCATTAAACGAGTGGCTGGATGATCAAGTGCAATAGGTGCTACAGGTGGCATTGCAGATAGAACCAGAGGTGCAGCAGATGGCGGTAATGCTACCCTATTTGCAATCGCCTCATTTGCCAATGCATGTATACGTGCATTTGCTACAGCAGGCTTTATGGCCGCATTCGCTGCCATTGCAGCTTGTTGATTCGAAGGACCATTCTCTATAATGGGTGCCTGCAAAGCCTGTATCATAGATCGATTTTTCGCTGCCCCATTTGCAGCACGAATTACATTTGGTAATGCATTCATTTGTTGATTGATTTGTTGTGCATTCCCTTGATACAGTGGAGGTGTCACCATACCATTTGATCGAGGTGATAAAGGTGATTCGGGTGTAAACATTTCTTCATTGTTACTCGACATCCCCTATTATTTATAGGTAAGATAAAAATTGATTTAAAAAGAGCATAAAGAAATGGACAAGAACCGTACATCAGTCATGGCATCCACGAGAAAATACCAAAAGCACACCCACCACCAACACATTCTGGAACTCCCTGACACCTACGTTGGCAGCACCAAAACGAATGAAGAGACTCGCTGGGTCTATGATTCATCCTCCAACAAGATGATCTGGCGGAAGCTCAACTTTAATCCAGGCCTTTACAAAATCTTCGATGAAATCATCGTCAATGCTCGCGATGAATACGTGCGATCCGTAATGACTGCTGGAATGACCCCCATTAAACACATCGCTATCTCGGTTGTTTCAAACGATGGAGATACCATCATCTCTATCGAGAATGATGGCGATGGGATTGCAATCGAAATGGAAGAAGAACAACAAATCATGATTCCTGAGATGATCTTTGGACATCTGCTTACCTCCAGCAACTATGATAAGTCCGAGGCCAAGATTGTGGGAGGAAAAAACGGCTACGGTGCAAAGTTAACCAATATTCTGAGCAAGTTGTTCACCGTTGACATTCGCTGCCCCGCTTCAGGAAAACAATACTCACAATCATGGTATGACAACATGATGCGCTGCGAGAAGCCGAGCATCAAGAAATCCACTGCAAAGGGCTTCGTCAAAATCACCTTTATTCCTGATCGCCGCCTCTTTGATGGCGCCTTTTCAGACACAGGAATCTCAGAAGATATGGTGGCTGTCTTTCATACCCGCATCGTGGAACTCGCTGCCCTTGTCGGCAAAGATGTGAAAGTGACCTGGAATGGCATTGCCGTTGGCTCCAATACCTTTGAAAAATTCATCAAACTCTTCTTGCGCGACGGCATTACTGGCTTCGCCTACGAAGATTGCGGTCCTCGTTGGGAGATCGGCGCCGTTCTCGCCAGCCATCTCTACTCCGATGAGGAAGAGTTGCCTGAAGACAAACACTTGTCCTTCGTAAACGGTATTCACACCAAGAAAGGCGGTAAACATGTCGAGAATGTATCTCGTAAGGTACTTGCCGATTTCTGCGAAGTCGCCAAAAAGAAGAAAGTCGACATTAAACCTGGACAGCTCAAAAATGCAGTGGTCTTGTTCATCAACTCTACCATCGTGAATCCAAGCTTTGACTCACAAAGCAAGGACTTCCTCACTACACCCGCCGCAGAGTTTGGATCAAAACCCGAGTACACTGGTAAACTGGTCGATGGATTGGTAAAGCTTGGATTACTGGAAGAGGCCAAGTTCTTACTCGAAGCAAAATCAATGCGAGAGACGAAAAAAACCGATGGCAAGAAAAAATCCGTTATTCGTGGCATGACCAAACTAGAAGATGCCCTTATGGCTGGCACAGCAAGATCTAAACTCTGTACTCTGATCTTGACAGAGGGAGATTCAGCTGCCACCTCTGCCATCTCAGGCCTCAAGGAAGTTGGACGCGAAATGTGGGGCGTGTTCCCCTTGCGAGGTAAACTGCTGAATGTGCGCGATATTACCGTGCAGAAATTCAACGCAAATGAAGAGCTCACTGCAATCAAGAAGATCCTTGGATTGGAACAAGGCAAACAGTACAAGGATGTGGGCGAGCTGCGTTATGGACGCGTGATGGTCATGGCCGATCAAGATCATGATGGATCCCACATCAAAGGTCTCCTCATGAATCTGTTCCATGCCGAGTGGCCAGGACTCATGAAGACAGGCTTCCTTTGCACCCTCCTAACTCCCATTCTAAAAGCCACAAAGGGCAAGTCTACCCTATCCTTCTACTCCCTACCAGAGTTCAACCAGTGGAAAGATTCCAATTCTCTTGCTGGCTGGAAAATCAAGTATTACAAAGGGTTGGGTACATCTACACCTGCCGAAGCACGCGAATGGTTCAAGGATCTGCACGAAATCCAGTATGAATGGGATGAGAAAACCGACGATTCCATGAATCTCGCATTTAACAAAAAACAAGCAGATGATCGCAAACGATGGTTGAGTCACTACGATCCAACAAAGATGCTCCTAGCAGAAGGAGGAAAAGCGTCATATACGAACTTCATTGATAATGAGTTGATTCACTTTAGTAATGCAGATAACATCCGTTCCTTGCCGCATGTGATGGATGGCCTGAAGCCGTCTCAGCGTAAGATCTTATATTCGTGTCTGAAGCGGAATCTGCGTGAAGAGATTCGTGTGGCACAATTGGCAGGTTATGTCTCAGAACATGCGGCCTATCACCATGGCGAGGCATCACTCAATAGTACCATCATTGGCATGGCGCAGAACTTTGTCGGTTCAAATAATGTGAATCTGCTAAAACCGATGGGTCAGTTTGGATCACGATTGATGGGCGGCAAAGATGCAGCTTCTCCACGTTATATCCATACCTATCTGGAGGATATTGTGAGCAAGATCTTTCGCAAGGAAGATGCTGGACTGCTAAAGTATATCAATGATGACGGCGACATTGTAGAGCCTGAGTACTACTTGCCTGTGGTGCCGCTTCTAGCAATCAATGGTTCAGTAGGCATTGGTACGGGTTATTCAACGGACATTCCTCCCTATAAGCCCGATGATATCGTATGCTTGCTGCGCCATCGTTTGGAAGGCACGATTGATACCTTGGCAGAGCGACCACTAGATCCGTGGTGGTTCGGATTCAAGGGATCAATTCACCGCATGGATGAACAGACATGGGTGACCAAGGGCATCTATGCCTTTGATGATGACAAGAAGACCGTGACTATCACGGAGTTACCAGCGGGCACCTGGACAAAGGACTATAAGGCCTTTCTAGACATTCTATACGAGGCGGAAGACAAAAAGTCGAAAGAGGCTAAAAAAGAGGCCAAGAAGGTAGAGACAGGTTCCAATCGATCATCAAAAGATGATGTGGAGCCATGTGGGCTGAAAGGATTCGATGATCTCTACAATGATGTGGATGTTCGATTCATACTCTACTTTACGGAAGAAGGATATGAAGCGCTGAAGGACAATGTGGAGAAGTTTGAGAAGAAGTTCAAGCTAACCAGTTCATGGAAGACAACAAACATGACATGCTTTGACACCGACTTCAATATTGTTAAGTACAAAACCATTGGCGACATTCTAGAGGCGTTTGTGGAGAAGAGGCTTCCAATGTATGAGGAGCGTCGCCAGATGATGATGGAGACTCTGGGAACTCAGATGCGCGAACTTGATGCAAAGCGGCGCTTCCTTCAAGCAATTCTAGATGAACGTTTGGTGTTACAACGGAAGTCAGACGAGGAAATTGTGGAACAGTTACAGGCATGTGAGATTCCTGCGCTATCCAATCTGGATCAACCTGACAAATATGATTCATATGATTATGTCTTACGAATGCGCATGGATCGCGTTAAGCAATCTGCAGTGGTCGAATTGGATGGTCAAATCGAGGAAAAGCAAGGGCAGATCGAACATTTACAGGGAGAGACTAGTTCATCCATGTGGTTAGCAGATCTAGAAGAGTTCCGCATATCATGGGTTCAATACTCTGAGGAACGTGTTCTTAGTTCGGTATCAGTGGCGCAGTCCGATTCGGTAAAGAAGGCTCCGAGAAAGCGGCCAGTTGTGAAGAAATAATAGAAATACAATATGAGATAAAATAATGAAAAAAATAAAATACGTTCATGTTATATGGATAACGAACCATTTTTTAACATTTTGAAAACAAAATTTTCATTATATGCAAATTCGCTAGAATCGAAAAATCAAACTCATGTAGCGAAACTTTCCAGCATACCTTCTCCAAATTCGGTATCTATTACACAAAATATAGAAACAGAACCAATTACATTAATCCACCCTACCAATGAAGAGCCATTGGCTGCAATTGAGCAAAATGTAGAACCTGAAGTAGAGTCCTATTTAGAACCCAATGTCATACCTAAAGTTGATTCTAAACTAGAACAAATTGAACCACCCAAAGTTGATTTCAAAATAGAACAGATTGGCGTGGTGGTAACAACCTATGGAAGAAATAATATTTTTGCCATACAAAATATTAGATGTTTACGACGATATTTACCACAAGCAAAAATATTTTTATATCTCAATGAAGTGATTGATAAGACCGATATTTTGGAGGCATGCCATCAGCTATGTGTAGAAGCTATTATTATTGATGATCAAATAGAACACGGCGGGCTAACTGGAACATGGAATAAGGGAATTGAAAAATGCATATCCAATCAATGTGATATTATTATCTTATCAAATGATGATGTATTTATAAATGAAACGATTTCACATATTATTTATGAAACACGATCGTCCATGAAGAATAATAGAATGGACTATTTTGGCCCCGTTACAAATAATCCTGGACCAAAAAATGAACAACAGCAGTATTATGTAAAAAATGTAAAGCGAATGATAAGTGGTCGTGGTCTTAATGGATTTTTTATGGTATTTCCAGTATATGTATTAAATGAAGTTAAATTTAATGAAACTCATTATTTTGATCCAAAATATCCATTTGGAGGAAATGAGGATGAATGGTATGAACGATTTGTTAAAAAAGATGGTAATGCCATTATTGTACCCTCCACATTTGTCTATCATTATAAATTACAACTATGGAGAAAGAGTGAACCTTCTAAAACAAATGTATGTTTATATACCATCAATACTGGAAATTATGATGCTGTTATCTCGCATCCAACCGAACACGATTTTCTATATTTTACAGACAACCTTGAAAATGTATATCGATGCATCGAGTTAAATATGATTCCATTCTTCATTGAAAAATCAGATAATCCACACCTACAACAACGAATTATTAAAACCTCTCCTCATCTATTTTTACCACCTCATTATGATATTTCAGTATATATTGATGCAAATGTAATTCCGAATATGGTTGCACTTGAAACAATGATTAATATGGTTCGTAATAATCCAATTGATGTAATTCATGTAATGCATCCAGATCGAATCATGATTAAAGATGAAGCAAACGTTGTTATTCAACAACAGCTCGAATATCGCCATAATGTACAAAAAATAATAGACATGCATCAGCGTGATAAATTTAAAGATGATGTTGGTTTATCAGAAACAGCATTATTGGTAAGAAAATATAAAAATATCATTGCATTTAATGAAGAATGGACAAAATGTATAAATATCTGCATAAGAGATCAAATTAGCTTCAATTACTTACTTTGGAAATATAATATATCCGCCGTTGCAGTAGATAATATAAATAAAAAAATATATACTAAAAATAAACATCCAAAACGAAAAATCTATAATTAATGCGGATTAAGAACTAACCAGTTGACTTATAATATGATATAGCTCACCCGAATCACGCATCTGTCGTAAGTCAATCTTCTTATTTTTTATAACTTTTACATTATCTGCAATGGCAAATCGGTCACATTGTGATACATGATGTGGATCCGATTCCCTTCTAACACTGGTATCTGCATATAAATGGTATTGTGTCTTAGAATTAAAGTAGGGCAGGATATCACGATATTTCTCTTCTATATTTCGATTGACATAACGAATCGTCTGTGGAATAAAGGCAAGAACAGAGGAAACACCCAGAAGGGATCCAAACAAGATGGCTGCATATCCACCCGATGAAACTCCTAGAAAAATAACCCTTTTATAAGGAGCAATTTTAGTCTTTAAATATGCAGCCGTTTCATCAATGGTATTAGAAATGCCAGGAATGCCTTTATGATAAGAACAAGTACGCGTATCAATATAAAAATGTCGATCAATCTTCGGAAAATGCTTTTCAAAAAAATTCACAAAAATAAATCGAGGAATCATACCAAACATGTGATCATGTCCGGCAAATGACACGATCAATGTATCCAGATTACCTGTTACAATACACATAGAGGTTTGCACCTTCTCTTCTGTTGTATTAGTAAATGATTTCGTATCGCTCCCTAAAGAATTTTTTGCTTGTAAACTCATTGTTTCTATTACTTGGATATATTCAAAATGAGGCATTAGTACATGCACCTACACCGATTATGACAAAATGGAGCTATATTTCCATTATTTTTACTATCCGTAATGTGTTATTATTATATTTTGTTCAATACGTTACACGGCATAAATTGCCATTATCTTCTTTTGTTCCACGAGAAGCCTATCCATATGAATTTCACGTTCATCTTCTTCGAACCACTGCGGTGGAATCTCTTACGCACGTTATGATTAGTGAATGGATTGTATTTTCAAAAGAGCTAAACTGGATTGTCTATTGGATTCCTCTTTGTTTTTTGTTTGAAATTGTATTTGATTTCTTTCATTATTTTGCACATCGTTTTTTACATCATCCTTTAGTTTACCGACATTTTCATAAAATTCATCATACATTTCTTCATCCCATTGCGATTAATGCATTTTATCAGGATCCGATCGATTTATTATTGAGCAATTCTCTTCCTACCTATTTAGCTTTATCATTTATTCCATCTATTTCTTATTTGGAATGGAACATAATGCTTATTTATAAAAATTTTATTGAAATTGCAGGACATTCAGGAAAAGTATCCTTTCCCATCTCATCCTTTCCGCAATTTATTTGGCTACCGAAATGGCTTGGAATGGAGCTCTATACAGAGGATCACGATTTGCATCATTCATTGAATAATTGTAATTATGCAAAGCGGTTTTCGTTGTGGGATCGTGTATTCGGTACTTATAGCACTTTTAAGCAAAATGCAATACTGCCAAAGGCAGATTTAAAAAGTGCCTAAAATCACAAGACAAATTGAAAAGTGCTGAAATATATCAAGCCATAAAGGTATTTTTGCGCACTTTTTCCCCAAAAAGTGCTTTACATTTGTGGCTGAAATGGCAGCGACTTCGTGCCCGCGCTTGACATATGTATCGGTTGCGGCAATGGTACTGGTAAATGGCTAATATCATCCAAATAATACTGATAATGTTCGATTTCGGACGTAATACGTGGAGCAGCCCATTTTACAACGAGATCATTGAGCTCTTGGATTTGTCCCTCGATATTGAAGGTGTTGTTTTTGGCATACTGTAAATACATGGCACGCATGATCATTTTGAGTTCATCTACGTCTTGATCATCAATGACGTATTTTTTTGGTCCACTCATACGGTAGACTTCTTTTTTGATCGCCATCTGGATAGCGGCTGCGTTAGTACGGGTAAAGAAAGCATCAGAAAGTGCCGTATGGTCCCAGTTGCCCCGGAGCATATCACCTGCAAAGCTCACTTCGGTTTGTTTGGGATAACTGAATCCTGCGGAATCCGGTACGGAGGTACCGGTAGCCGAGGGTTGGGCGGCGAGGTTCACGCGACCATTTTGACCTCCATGGGCGTAGCTGGTATACGGGAGTTGAAAATCAGGGATGGGTGCACCGGCGGAAGACATTCTACCACCCCACTGTGTTTTTTTTCTAAGCTCTGAATATAAAATGTCATCGGTTACTCGTTTTCTGAAGCAAGTCTCTCCCTCGGAACAATACATCGCCGCCCCTGCGCTGGCCACCCTTGCTGGTCAGGCCTGTGAGTTCGTCCCCTCCTCCGCCAACGTTGTCGGCAACTACCCCCCTGGCTACATCATCGCCGCTGAGGCCTCCACTCAGGCTGCCATCCAGGCCATCACCGCTGGTCGCTCGCAGACTCTGTGCGTGCTCCGCGACATGGGCAAGGTCGTCTATGCCCCGTTGGCCTCTTCCCTGGCCAATGCCCAGGCTGGCGTCTCCTCTGGCACTTCGGGCTATTTCCGTCAGGTTCAGCTCCTCCTGCCCCAGCCGATCGTCAGCTCCCAGGGCTTCATCGGTGGTGTCAACGGCAACCTCTTTGGTAACCAGGGTGGTGCTGCTGCCGTCTACGACGCCTACATGACCTTCTACCTGCCGGTTGTGATTGGTGGTGTCCTCGCCTCGCCTGCTTCTCTTGCTCTCCAGGGCACTGTTGTTGCTGGTGCCATGTAAATTGGTACTTTTTATTTGTTTCTGAATTCATTTAGTAGTTTATAACTATTTTATGATTTGTATCATAGAAAAAGAATTGCAACTTAGTAGTAATCATGGATATTAACTACACTTTGGTATTCTATATCATTATTGCCATTCTGGTGATATGCGGCGGTACCTATAAACTAATTGATCAAATGATCGCAGCAGTTCTTTTTTTTATCGGAACAACTGGAATCTTTATTGTATACGGTCTACGCTGGTTCTCCTCCAAGAACTCGATCTTCTCTAGTTCTCCGGTTCCATGGCCACCCAACATTAATACATGCCCTGACTTCCTAACTTATTACCAGCGCACGGTCAACGGAGCAAAAGTATATACATGCATTGATATGATTGGTGTTTCTAAGAATGGAACTATTAAAGTTTTCCCTCGTGACGGCGTCGAACCCATGCAGGATGAATATTACTTTGGATTAAAGACCAATAGTTCTGATAAGGATGCAAAGAACCAGGAGTGGTGCCAGAAAGCAATTGCATCCGGTCTCACATGGGAGGGTATCACCAATGGTGAGAGTTGTACTGCTGGCGGAACTCCTACGGCTCCTGGTGGCGGCGCAGGTGCAGGAGCATGTCCCGCTGCCCCTAGTGCTTAAAACGTGCGTTTGAATGCTATAAAAACGATCTACGATCCTAATGTGATAGGCGGATATCAAGCATTCATAGTTTAGTGGTAGAATCACTCCCTTCCAAGGAGTGGGCACGGGTTCGATTCCCGTTGAATGCAATAGCTCCGCTTATTATTCATGTTATTGTTAGCGATTATGAATCGGTAACTTAACAACTTCTAAACAGAATGCGGCAGTGCGTTTAAATTCCAGAAAAAAGTTCTACGGATAGAGTGTGAAAAGGGGGCGACCCCTTCACGCGTTCATGGTTTAATGGTTAGAATTGGTCGTTGCCAACGACTAGATCCGAGTTCAATTCTCGGTGAACGCATTTCACCTTATTATTGTTTGGATCACTGATCATTACAATAATTAGGTTTATACCTAAAGGATTAGGAAGAGAATCATCATAGTATGGTTCGTACCAGTTTACCAGAAGAAGATACCGCATGTTTGCACCCTGAGATTGAGGAAGCAATGCTCAAATGGCTAAAATCGCGTTCCCATCCAGCCTTTCTCTTAATTGGTCCTCCAGGTGTTGGCAAAACAACTATGGTCTATCGTGTCTGCAAACAGGGCAAGTTCTGGGTACAGGAATTTAATGCCAGTCATACACGAACCGGTTCCTCCTTTCGCCAAACCATTTTGCCTCTCTTAATCGAAACTGGTGTCAGCAAATGGATTCATCCAACGACTCCCAATGGTCGCGTGGTACTTCTTGATGAAATGGATGGCCTGTCTCAGGGTGAAAAGGGCGGTCTTCAAGAACTCCTTGACTACTTGAAATCGAAACGTGCCTTCATCGATGATTCTCCCTTGATTCTCATTTGTAATGTATTAGAGGGTCGTATTATGCAACAACTCCTTAAATATTGCTGTGTTCACTATGTAAATATGCCAAAGAAAGAAAAGCTCATTGAGTTCTTCAGAAAGGATATTCCTGATTCTCTCTATCAATTGGGAGACATCCGTAAAGTATCACAGAGTCTTATTTATAATGATAAAACGGGCAGCTATATGCCAGGAAAAGAGGAATCGATTGATCGAAATATACATGTCGCAATACGGGCTGCCTGGTTTACCTTATTTGAAAACTGGGGTGAGAATGACGAGCTCGATCTAGAAACAAAAGATGCAAATCTGGCAGGGCTTCTCTTTCATCAGAATCTACCTTTATTCTTAGATAAGGATACTAAAACTCCAGTCCCGTTTGAAGTGTATGAAGAGATTTTGGATTATTTGCGCTGGAGTGATCGTGCGGATTTCTGGGCATTTTTCCATCAATGCTGGAATTTGCTACCTCTTTCCTATCGACTCAAACTCAAATATCCGAATCTGTATTTGCAGGCATATGAAAAACCAAAAACCATCCCCAGTCCATCTGAGCTTCAATATACCATGGTCTTAACTAAACAATCGGCACTCTTTAATGCATGGAAGGAGATGAATCGTGTTGCAAATGAACATAATATTCCATTTCGATGTGTAACCCAATGGGCAACTCATCAAACTGGTAAATTACATGATACTCTTGGAATTAAACTTGAATCTCAGAATTCAAATGAAGTACTGTTAGGGGGGTTACTCGCCCCAGTCGCTGAGAAGAGTGGATCAAAACCTGTTTCCACTCGGAAACGGGTAATTCGTGGTAAAAAATCAAGTGAGAAGTAGTGGGGAGTGAGATTCCTCGAATCAAATCCACATTTGATACAAACAAAATACGTGTTTTGCCTTGCTGATAATTCTTAATCGTTTTAAGTAGTGAAAATAGATTACTCTCTATTCTCTCTGCTTTGATTCCTAATTTATCAATTTCATCAAATAACTGATAATAAATATTATCAAACGATGAATAAATAATAAATTGTCCATCCTTATTTTCTTTAAATAAATCGAGACATACCTCTACCTTATTTCTAGTCAGAATTCTCTCTTCAGGACTTAGTTGTGTTAAACAACACAGATTATTTATACTAACGGGTGATCGACATGTTGGACATTTATACGTTAAGAGAGTATTGCGCAAGACACATTTTCCACAATATACATTATGACAACAATTAAGAATAGTTGGATATTCACATGCTTCTAGACAGATAACGCACTCATTTTCATCTATTTTTCTATGAATCATACTATACTTATTTTTGAGTAGTACAGTATATTCAGAAGTCATATCTGTTAACCGTTTCATTTCCGATGGTACATACTGTACAATGGATTTAAATTCAATTCCCAATGCCTGAAATAAATGAGGAATATGATGAGAGCGAATATGCGGATCACGATTTCGTACTAAATAAAAACTCATTAATGAATTAAGAGTAATGTTCGGACGACATAACAATGTATCCATTTGAATCGATGGTAACTGAAGACTGGTTTGAATTATTTCATTTGAATTTCGTAACACAATGTATCCACGATAAGGGTGCAAAAATGGAAGATATGCCTTTAAAAAAGACGAGGATGTTAATGTTCCCTCATATTGAGGAGTAGATTGATCCAATAACCATTCTGCTAAATCAGGATGCAGTTGAACACGGTCTCTTAAAAAATATAGATTACTTTTCATAATTAAGGGATTCTTGAATAAAAGCGGAATCCAATTATGTGTCATCAGCCATAGAAATTGAAATTGAAGTGGTGGATCCGATGAATTTAAATAAATGGATGATGCTTCATCAATGATCACCTGATCCCATTCAATCTGTTGCTGTGTTGCATACTCCTGCACATGACGATAACATTTATTTGTAGTTAATACAAAATTAGTATGTTTCATTTTCTCTGCAAGATCGGTACCCTTTATCATTCGTCTGGTTTCAATTGCAGTATAGGACAGTGTGGTATGTTTCTGAATCTCATTTTGCCATTGACCAAATAGACTATGTGGTACAATAATTAAATTAGTAGATTGCGTGGATAAAGATCGAATTTCATGTGAGAAAAAATAGGTAGACGAGTGACTCGTTAACTCTGTACTCATTCGAATGGGCCGATACGATGCTAAATAAGAAAGCATGGAAAGAGTCTTTCCTGTTCCATTCGAATCACCTATGATTCCTATTTTACCATTAATGGCCTGGTTCCCTACTAAAAATCCACCTAACATTTTTTCCTTATATTGATGCATTCCTTGAACCATAATTGCCTGATGTGGGTATAATGGTGTCTTAATGAACGGTGAAACATGATGTGGATGACTTTGAATCAGTGTACTTTGATATACATGATTCAAGGTAACTAGTTTATCATACTGGAATTCCTCCCCCATGCTCTTATGAGTAGTATCCATTTTCTAGCTTTAGGTTTATAAGCTACGATAAAAAGCTAGAAGGTTCGGCTCGTTTACAATGTCTTCTAGTTGATAAGAAGAATTGCGCATTTTTGCCTTATTTTGCCCTTTATACGCGGCATGTTCTTCTCGTAAAAGATACTTGTCTGCAGTATTATCACTATGACAGATTACCAAAATTGCCTTCTTGGGATTCAGTTGGATCATTGGATGTTTATATTGATCTAAGAAAGACCCCTCTTCTGCTTTGGTTACGTATTCGTCATATTTGTGCACATCGGAATATCGCTTACGCCATGCCATGGTTCCATTGGTTGCATAATTTGATCCATAGGGTCCAATCGTCACGATCTTTTTTACATCCAAATAATACAAATTCATCTCAGATGATCCTGCCAAATCCACCTTTGGATATTTGGTAAAAGCATCTACAATCATTTGGATTCGATCGGCAGGATAGTAATCATCATCATCCATGGCAATGATAATCGCACCCTTAGCCTCCTTATTTAATAAATTACGCTTTGCACCAATTCGCATTTTCTCATCATGATAAATATATCGAAGATTAGGAATACCCGTATTCTGAAAAAGATCCTCTACTTTATCTCGCCCATCATCCATAATAATCCACTCCATCTTCTCTTTAGGGAAAGTCTGATTTTTATAAATTTCAATCATGGTTGGAATAAATTGTCGACGATTATACGTCGGTGTAACAACCGATACTTCTATCATTTGTTTCTATCGTATGATCTAATCTTTAGACTTCTTTTGCCCTCATGACCTCTGCCGCAGCCTTTGCTGCACGAGCAGCTGTCTCTATGGATATGGGCTGTTGATTTGTATTGTATGGCGGCGGCAATACATTTGAGCTCCTTCCATTATTATAGGGCGGCGGTGACTCCTTCTCCGTATTTATTACTTTTGGAAGAGTATTATTGGCTGGGGGCACTTCACGCTTTGCCATCACTTCTGCAACAGTTGGTGGTAGAGGTGGTTCAGCTGTTTGCTCAGCCTGTGACGGAAACACAACCATAGACACATCATGCATGGTATCCAAATATTCCTTTGCTTTATCAAACTGCTCTTTGAACTCTTCCATGCCCCCTTGTTCTATTACCTTCTTGGCAAACGGGAAGGAATTCTGCAATGTTTGAAAGTGCTCATCCATGATTTCTTTCAAGATACCAACCTTTTTGGGTACTTTAGGATAGGTAAATGGATAAAGAAGATATCGAGTATACCATGGTCGCTCTTTATTCATCAAAATAGGTAGAATTGCAAAAATCGTTGGCATGATACGCTGCTTGGGGCCATCTGACATATTATTTACATAATAGCTATAACCTCCCTTGCAAAGATAATATATTGTTAGGATACCTGCAGGAAATGTAGCAATACTACAAATAATAATAATGAATGCGAAGAAAATGGCTCGAATCGGGGCGGAATACATAATCATTTCGTTGGCAATGAGCATGGCTAAAATAAGAACCAATAAAGGATATCGAATTGCTTCAAAAATCATTACAATGTAATCCCATACTTGGTTAAAAGTACGTTTCGCACTGAACTTATCACGAGGTATAGCTCCGTTTGCCTCATCTGCCTTGGCTTTCGCAGCATCCTTTAATTCAGCAGCCGTAGTTGGAATATCAGTATCGAGAGGTTCAACCTTATCCTTCTTCTCTGCCTGCTCTTTGGCATATGCATTCGCATCAGGATCATTCACAAGATCCTCTACCGCTGTCTTGACACGATAGGTAATTTTATTTTTTAATTTTGTGACAAGTGAGTCCGACATTCTATGACCACCATGGATTTTAATGATGGAAGCCAACTCGCACATTACAATGCATACTTCAATCCTCCCATACCCGACGCAATGGATACCCAATTTAGACTTTCCACATATACATTGATATTATATTGATAAAATGTATTGGACGGTAAGGGGAATACATTTAAATCTAATTGAAATACTTTAATACGACTACTATTGATACTTCCATCTGGTTGTGTCGTAGGAGATTGGAGAGAAAAGGGATACACCAGAATTCCAGGATCGGGAAGACCTGTTAGATACTTCCAAGGAACAACCTGTGTAAAATAGGTGAAAGGCTTTTCTTCCTGTAGTAAATTGCCATCACCTAAAATTGCAAATGTATTTAAAATCGATCGCTGACCGTTAAGAACAAACTGTCCTGTAGCGGATGTAAGATTAACCATTGTATCCCAGCCACCTCCTGCTGGAAGAAAGGATGCTTTCATTGGATTGATCCAATTGGTAAAATTCGCATTTTGGTTTCGATACAGTACAGAATCGGATCGACGAGGAACCACAATGATTCTCTCAATGGGATTATGTGTATCCAGCTCTACAAATTGACGTGTAGTCAAATTATTAAAATTGTAGGATGTAATCTGTCGTACAAGATATTGTAGTGGCTCAGAAGCGAATTGGACACGTTCATCATCTGTCACATACACATAGGTTAGTTGAATACTAGGACGAAGCTCCCATGTATTCAGCAATGGTTTAGGAGTACCTACATCTGTTAAAAAATTATTGATCATGACATCCGATATATTAGATACTGCCGAATAGAACACATTTTGTGGCTGTAATGGAACAGGTGATGGATTATACTGATATCCAGGTGCAACCTGATATCCATTGCTATCCAGAATGGTATAGAGTTGATTGATAGGACGAAGTGTTAATTGAATTTCACATTCGTGATACTGTAGTGCAACAAGCGGGAGTGCTTCAAAGGTGGATTCTGCAAACCAAAAGGGAAGTGGAACTTGAATGAGTCCTCCTTGAATGGATGGGCGATTTGTATTGGGTGGTGTGGTGGTTGAACCAGATGGACCATTATTGTTGTATACCAGAGGATATCCTGAACTGGTTGAACCACCTGCATAGATACCCTTTGCAGGATCATACATTTCAGGTGTATTTCCTACGAGTGTTTGCCATTTCTGAAAGGCATGCGCATCCAAATCAGACTGTGCTCTGGCAATCATATAATTTCCATCAAATTCCTGAATTTTTTGACCACCAATAAAAAATGCTGCATTTTGAATCATTTGACAGCCAATGTAATTTGTCCATGCGAAGTTGTATTGTGAATTTCTTGATCCTTGTGGCAATTCCAAATATTTGCAATAAATATCAGGTAATTGAAATGTAAAATACATGTCTCGTACCAAATCAGAAATGCGTTGTAATTTAAATCGAACCTGAATGGGCTGGTCGTATGATAGGTTCTGAGGACCATCCATGGCAAAGGTCACAGACTCTTCCGCAAAATGCGAGTATTTTTTATACGCCTTGTAAAAATAAGTAAAATCGGGGTTGCCACTTAGTAATACATTTTGTGCCCCGTAGGCAACTAATGAAAAGAGACCACCACCAGGCATCACTAGTTTTGTATTAGTTAATCTATCGGTCCTTTAGACCTACAGATTGACTAAATAGACGATATCATTTCTAACGAGAATCAGCCCACCATGTATCCGTAAGATAGGGTGGACGATCATTGAGCATCGACCCTTCCATTTTAGAGGAAGGTCCCTCATTCATCAATGTCTGAATCTCTGAAAAACAGAGCGCATAATTGAAATAGCTCAAACGACTCATCATACCCTTCAAGCAGCCAAATACATCAAAGCCAGTTTCATCCACGGATGGAATGAGTGCATGTTTCAAGCTAATGCGACGCTGACTAAAGCAGTTAATGTCCTGAAAGTTTTGATAAGGAGCAAATCCCTCGAATGATGCCTTCTTTGACAAATTGCCATTGATGTAGATCTCCATGGCATGATCCTTGCATACAATAACCACATGCACCCACTTGGAAACGGGAAAGTTGTCAACTTCTACGAAATTATTCCATGTCTTATAGGTATTCATGTAGACACGAAGTGTATTCGTATCGGATCGCATGTAGACACCGGGTGCCATCAGTGGGAATTGAGAAGAATAGCCCTTGTGGAAAATGTGCAATAATCCGAGTTCTTGGCGAAATGCGGAAGGATGTACATTTAAATAAAATGAATAACTAAATTCAACGCCGCTGCGTTCATTATCCGATAAATGAGTCGGAATGGAACCCACTACATTTGGATTTTGAGAGATATTAATAGCTTTATCATCCGTCATACATGTATTTTCAATTAACACTGTTCGATTGATATGCAGGCGATTCAGATATTTATAAATTACCTCAATAAAGACAAGTGTTACATAAACAATAAGAACAAGCACAAGTGCAAATACAATCTGTTCCACGATACCGGGTTGACCTTGATTCGCCGGCTTATTACCTAAGTTAAATAGACCTGCGTTCGTTGCCATCTGTCTCCTTTTAATAAATTGTATTATTTATTTGGATCAATTTGTGCTAACGGCAATTGAAACACCTGGTGCAAAGAAATTCGAAAACCATCCTGAAATCGTGGTAATTGGGTTGGGTCCTGCCATATAATTCTTATATACTACATCAGGATTCAATGCCACATCGTACATATTTGTTGTAGTAATCTGTCCTCCAAATCCACCATAGTTCAGTAATGTAGCAGAATAACCACCCGCATCTACCTTAAAATATGATGGCAAAACACATGAACGCGATAATTTACCATCCAGATAAACATCCACAGTCTTTCCATTGACTGCTACCGTAAGATTCACCCAGCGTTGAAGATCCACTTCGGGTAAATCGCAAATCTGATTAGAACCCAATAGCATAGAATCATTCTCTATCACGTTAAATGTGGCATTCTGTGTGGCAGCATCAAGGGAGTCCGTATTTCCCTGACCCACGCCATTTGTCGCTGCATTACCCTCTTTTGTATGGAAACGAATATTCAGCTTTGGCTTTCGACCTCCTAAATAGATGCGAAAGGTATCAAAATTACGACCACCTACGCTAATAATATGCTTTGCAAATCCTTGACGATATGACCAGTTATTAATGTAAATCCAAGTTGATACAGTAAATTCACCACCTTCATAGAGGGTGGGTAGCTTATCGGATGCTATTATAATTGGCTTTGCAGAATCAACATTTGCATTTTGCATAATGGGGATAAGAGCAGATACATTTTGTGTCTTGGGGCCAAATAGATATTGATATAGAAAATACAAAAGGATCAACCCTGCAAACAAAATAAGATAGGGAATCAGTTTTGCAACAGGCGATGCGCTGTTGTTGGAACTCATGTTTCTGTCTGATACACGGATAATCTGATAGGATAATTTATCATTATGCGTAGGGCGTACTCCATTGAACTAAATTATTAGATGGCGGTTTTGTTACAGGATCACATGGTAAACCGGGAGGACATTCTGAAAATAACTTGATAGCAGGAAAACTCATTTGGATAGAGTTTGCTTCTGTTACCATATTATTGGTATCAACATACGATACTCTAGTTCTTTCCACTTCAGTAGGGGATAGGCGTGTTGCATTTACAATAACATGAATGACAGAGCCATCTAGGCCTTTATTTCCCACCGATAATGGGCTACTGATCACAACCGGATAATTTAGTAATCGTTGAGAAGCAACAATCTGATTTTGGAAAATAACATCAAATCGACGACCCTCCCGTAAAATAGCAATAAACATCCATTTTTGTTTTGGAACAGCAGGCAAATCAATGATTTCATATTTTAGTGCACCCGTATCATTCGTTTGCACCCGAAGACGCGCCGATGATTCCTCTTTTCCCATTGGTGCCGGTGAAATTTCTAAATACCAGTTATTTTCAACATACATCAAAGGGGTATATTGATTTTTATACTTTGAAGTACGATCGCCGCCATTTAATTTAAAGAAACCCATTACAGTAGTTCCATTGCTGCCAAGGACAGATTGCTGTGTTATATCAGCAGTTCCCACAACAACCTTCTTATCAAGTGGCGTCATCTTAGAAAGTAACTTCGTATTGTTTGGTCCCAAGTAAATATGATAATAGATAATATAAATGGTACATAATACCAATACAATTCCAAATAAGATCATCATTGTATCTTCCTATCTATGGATTTGATTTGTTCAAGCCATCGCCGTATTAATCCGATCTATCATGGAGTCTACTTCCTGTGGCGCACAAGAGGTTGAACTGGGCATGGCTCCTGCATCAAAGTCCTTTCCTGTTGCAGGAGCTGGCGTAGATTCACGAATTTCTGGTGTAGGTAAAATACGTGACCAGATTTTCAAATTACGTATTTTTGCAATATTTGCCTCAATACCAGAGGCTGGATAAATATCACCTGTTACCGCCTTAGGAGGCGAATCAAATGCACGCGTCTTTAATAAATGTCCATTCATATACACCTCCAATGCCTGATCCATAACAACGATACCAAGACGAAATGCCTCTTGTACAGGAGCATTCGATACAATTACATTTTCCATATTATTATCCTTGTTCAGCACAGACACAATCATATCATTCGTATCAGGTAATAATGCCACTGCTAAATTATAATTATCTAACACACCTAACAATAAATCACCTGATGGTACAGCTTTGACGGTTGCGCCGCGACTAAAAAGAATACGAGGATGCTTTGAGAATTGAAGCGGGTTGACAATAAACATGTCCATAATCATGGAATATCCTGCTGATATACTTTGAATAGGTAATGCACTATTCATGATTTGTCCTGTATTCCCATTTTTCCAAAAAAGTACTCCATCATCCCCTCCTGGTACTGGAATAATACCGGAACCACCTGGATGCAATTTAAAAATGGGGCGAATAAACCAGTGAACAAATAGTAAAATGATAAAAATGATAATCACAATGCCAAGTACATAGGCCATTACACGTTTGATAGGACTAGATGAATTGTCATTGATTGTAGAACCTGTGTTAAAAACACCCGTAGATGTAAATCCATTGGCTTTTGGTAAACTGTTACCACGAGTTAAATAGCTACCAAAATTCATTTCTCTGATATCTCTCCCTCTTTTATAATGATCTTATTCTTAACTTTTATGTAATGCATAAAATACCCCGCCTGTTATTCCTAAAATAATGCCTCCCGTAATAAAACCTTTGATAAAGGAACGATAATCAACCTCATTCATATCTTCTTTTGTCCAGACAGGTGATCGATTTCGATTTCCCACTTTTTCATAGTAGGTAAGAACTTCTTCCATCGACCATTCGGCTTTTCCTAATTGCTTATTGACCTGATTATGAATGTCAATCGTCCATTTAATTAAATCAGTTCGTGAATCAAGAAAGGTCGTAATTGGGTTTTTTGTTAAATGCTCTCGATAGTGCTCACGACATATGGAACAGGGAATTAAATAAGCGAGTGATTCATAAAATTCCTTTGCACACTTCTTATCCGTGTAGGTGGGGTTCTTTGAATAACCAAGGGCAACAATATGAATCGTATGCCAGAAAAATGGCCCCCATACACTTGGTGGAAATTGCATTCTACTTAGACTCTTGCTGATTTTACATGATTTTTTTCGACAGTTGAAGATCTAAAGACCAATATATACATACTTTATAAGAGTATTACACTACACTATTATGATAACACTAAACCGGATACAACATTGTACAAATTGTGGATTAAATGGCCATCTTTTTCGAAATTGTCTTTTGCCCGTAACAAGTTATGGACTCATTGCTGTTCGATACAGCGATGATGTCTACCAGCAGTCTATCTATTCAAAATCTGCCACTATTAACAATGGCAATGATTCCATTCAATTTCTACTTATTAAGCGAAAAGACTCCATGTCATTTGTGGAATTCATTCGAGGAAAATATAGCCATCTCGACGAAGAATACATCTGCAAATTACTGGAAGGAATGACACAGGCTGAACAAGAGCTTCTTCGTACAAAATCATTTAATGATTTATGGTACACCGTGTGGGGGGAATCATCCGCGGGTCGATCCCATAAAAGTGAGTATGAAATATCTGATCGTCGATTTGGAATGATTCGTGATAAACTACCAGAATGGATTGATCAGCATCTCTCTAAATGGGTCGAACCAGAATGGGGGTTCCCGAAAGGACGTCGTGTACCATATGAAAATGACATTCATTGTGCCATTCGTGAGTTTCAAGAAGAAACCGGTTTACAATCAAAAGATTTCTCACTTCTCCAAAATACAAATTGCATCTCCGAGACATTTATTGGATCCAATCAAGTACACTATTGTCATAAGTACTACATTGCAGTATGTCATAAAACAACAGAGGTAGAGATGAATCGTGATAATTTTTATATGGCGCGTGAAGTGGGAGGTATTCAATGGTTTACATTAGATGAGGCCATGATTAGGATTCGTCCGGATAATATAGAGAAACGAGAGATCCTGTTAAAGGCAGGAAAGATCATGAAACATTTTCATCCCATCCATACCAACCAATAGAGTCAAAATGAATTTATAAATGCTAGTATCGTAAATAGTAGCGTTTAAAAATAAAATGAAAATGTAAGTATCATAATAGTATGGCAGAGAACAATGAAGACGATCCATTTGACTTCAATGATCCACTTGCAGAGATATCAAATGCCTCTTCTGCAGAAAAGGCTGCAAATGCGGTTATACATCGTGCTGCTAATACAATTAATGCTGCTGCAAATAATCAGGAGCCAAATGAAGATGAACCTCTTACCAATCAGGAGTTACTTAATCTAGCAAATCGTAATGATCTACTAAGTTCTAATGAACTTGCCAATGTTAGAAGACAAATAGAAGAAAGAGGATTGCAACGTAATACATCACCTTCTTTAGCCATTGAAGAGCCTGTTGAGGAAACCCCTGATGAAGAAGAAACTCCCGACGAGACGCCTGAAGAAGTCCCTGAAGAAGAAGACGAAGAAGTCGAAGAAGTTCCTGAAGAAGTTCCTGAAGAAGTCGAAGAAGTCCCTGAAGAAGTCCCTGAAGACATAAATGAAGAATTGAAAGAGTTTACTAGAGATGATCTACAAATATTATTAAATGATTCAAATACAAATGACAACCTACGAGTTCTCATTCAAGCTGAACTCAATCGTCGCCCAAAAGTATCTCTTGCACTTTCTACCAAATCTAAATATAAATTAGCTACTAAAAAACCATCTCTTCCTAATATCCTTGAGGTAAATGAAAATAAGATCAATACAAATGTAGCATCCATTCCTCGAAAACCAAGACAGTCTGTTGTCTATCCTTTTAATAATAAAAATATTGCAAAGTCAAGTACAACCTCATTTTCAAATCTTCAAGAAAGAAATCTATCAGGCTATTATGCTCCAAATACCATTCAACTAACATCATTGCCAAAAGTTTCATCATCCATTTCAGAGACAGATGCAATACCTAATCTAGCACCTGTTCCTACATATAAAGAAGAAGTATCGTCTTCTGCATCAAATAATAGTATTGCGAATGATACAGAATTCAAACAATATTTGACAGAACTTACACGTGAAGAACTAGAGCAATTAGCAGAGAATACAAATGCAGAATATTATCCCAACGTAAGGAAAGAATTAAAAAAGAGATCAATACAACCACAATCTGAAGCGCCTGTGGTAAATAAACAACCTATGGTAAATAAACAACCTATGGTAAATAAACAACCTGTGGTAAATAAACAACCTGTGGTAAAAGAACCTATTGTAGAACTAGAACCTGTCGAACCCCTTCCAAACTATTCTAATGTATTTGATGGAAATACAGACGAAGAAATCTTAGAAATGTGGGAAGTAGCAACAGAAACAGAAGATCGTGACATGATCATCGTCGAAATGCAACATCGCAATCTATTCCCATCTGCATTTATGAATCAATGGGAACAAGAAACTGGCTCCTATCCAGATGTGGTTGATCCTGAATTTTTACAAAAACTCCTCTCCAAGCGTGAATTTGCTGAGAGTTTACAATCCACCTGGAGACCTCGAGCCGACCCATGCGAAGACCAAGGCACATTTGAGGTTACACCCGTTCAGCGCTTTGTTGCCAATTTTATGTCACCTAAAACGCCCTATATGTCAGCCCTTCTCTTTCATGGAGTTGGTGTTGGTAAAACATGCGCTGCAGTGCAAATTATTGAAGCATGGCTTGAAACCTATACTCGCAACGAAGTATTTCTAGTTGCTCCACGCACTATTCAACAAGGCTTCTTTCGCACCATTTTTGACATCAGCAAAGTAACCATTGGAAAGGGAACCGAACCGAATTCTGCTTCTCAATGCACGGGTACAACCTATATGAAGTTGACAAATACCTTGTATGAACGCGATCCAGAGAGAATTACAAAAGCTGTCAATAAAGCAATTCGACGACGCTATAAAGTATTTGGCTATATCGCATTTGCAAATTATATTCGCGATAAACTAAAAGGTATCCCTGCAGATTTGTCAGAGGAACGCAAACAACTTGAAATGAAAAAAGCCATTCGCAAAGAATTTAGCGGTCGCCTATTAATCGTCGATGAAGCACATAATCTTCGCGATGTAGTCGAAGAAGGAAAAGAAGAAGACGCCTATGCTGGTGGAAAAGATGAAAAAGATGATGTGGCGGGTGGAAAAGCACTTACTCCCTATCTTCAATATGTTCTTCAATACGCCGAAGGAATGAAGTTCTGTGCTCTAACTGCCACCCCCATGTATAACACGTATAAGGAAATCATCTTCATGCTAAATATGCTACTCATGAATGATAAGAAAGCGACAGTAAAGGAATCAGATATCTTTGATAAACAGGGCAATTTACTAGAAAAAGGAAAGGAACGCCTTTCTTGGATTGCAAGCCGATATGTCAGTTTTATGCGCGGAGAAAATCCGATTTCTTTCCCCATTCGCTTATTTCCCGAGAATATTCCCTCATTTTCCTCTTATCCAACCTCTAACCCACGCGGTAATATTATCCCTCGAGAGGAACTTAACTATTATACTCATCTGCCACTCGTTCCCATCTTATTAAAAGGTGACACCCTACGTGCAACGATGCTCTTCTCTAATGCACTACGCCCTACCAAAAAAGGCGGTCTAAGTACATTTGATTTAGATAAACTGGTTCATGCCGGCAATTTTATCGTTCCTGCAACAGCATCCACCCAAGGTCAAGACATCGAATCCTATACTGCACGTACCAATTGGGATTCACTTGGAACCGTTTTTACACGCCAAACAATCGGCGGTGAATCCCAATATAAGTCAAAAAACAATGACATTTCATGGATGGTCGCACCCCAATTATCGGAGTATAGTCCCAAGTTTGATTTCTTTCTCGAACGTGTGAAACGAGCCGAGGGATGCATCTTTGCCTATACTCGTTTTGTTCAAGGTGGCGCCATTCCTCTGGCACTTGTTCTAGAAGCCAACGGTTATAAACCATGGGGACGCAGATCAGGTCTTCTTTCTCATAAACCCATCGGCGGTTATCAATGCGCCCTGTGCGAACATCGTGAATCAAACCATCCTGGAAATCATGCCTTTTCACAGGCTTATTATGGTATTTTAACAGGTGAGCCAAATATTTCACCGGATAATGAAAAAACGATTCGTGCACAGCGTCACATCGATAATGCAAATGGCATCAAAATGAAGATTCTAATTGGTTCCCAAATTGCATCCGAAGGTGTGGACTTGCGGTTTGTTCGTGAAACACATATCATCGATTCATGGTATCACTTGAATAAGACAGAACAGATTCTGGGTCGTGCCATTCGTTTCTTATCTCATTGCGCTTTGCCCCAAGAAAAGAGAAACAATACCGTGTACTTATATACTGCCGTTCTTCCCCCCCGTCAAAATAAAGAAACAGCCGATTTATATAGCTATCGTATCGGATTTAACAAGGCCGTATTAATTGGCAATGTAACCCGTGTCATGAAACAATCTGCTGTGGATTGTAACTTGAATAAGGATGCAATCATCATTAGTGGTGAAGAAACTGTTCGACAAATCGATTCCCAGCGTCAACTACGTGAAGAAGTAGATATTAATGACATGCCATTTACTGCAGTATGCGACTGGATTGAAACATGTAATTATAAATGTAGTCCTCAAATTGATTTGAAAGAATTAGTAGTGGATGATTCTACCTATGATGAGTATGCGGCACGATGGAGCATTTATAAAATAAAGAAAGCGATCCGAAAATTATTCGAAATTCAGTCCTTTTATCAATCCGAAGATTTATGGGAGAGTTTATCCAATCTCCCAAAACAAATTATCGTGGATGTTCTGCGCGAAGTAGTAAATAATAAGTCATTCCAAGTAAAACATCAAAATATTGCAGGATATATTCGGTATTGCAACGGATATTATATATTCCAGCCAAATGTTTATGCAGATCTTTCTATTCCACTCGCCATTCGTGTTGCTAAATTTCCTATCAAACGTGATGAATATTTACCCATTGAATACGAAATGCCAGAAGATGTTAAAGAAGAACAAGAAACTGAACAACTTGCATCCATTGAGTCGATTGAAGTCGTATGGCGTTCAATTGTCGACTGGATTACCTATTTAGCGGTCAGCCCAGAATATCAGGCACCACCCGTTGAACTAGATCATCGCCGAATTGAAATGTCTCATCAAGATGCTAGCTTATTATCATATTATGAATATGTATTTGAAATGGTAGAGTGGTTTCATACGTCCTTTCATCAATCAAATGATCCCCATTCAGAATCTTTTGAAGAGGCACTTCTTACCTATTTTTGGGACGAATGGTTAACAGTAGAGGAACAACTGTTTATTGTCTATCAAACTGGATTAAATGTTCATCTCTGTATAAAGGAAAATGAATACCAGTTCGGGAAAAAGATGATTCATCGATTTGTTGATGCAAAAACAGGAGAATTGATCTATATGTGTGAGGGAGCAACAGCGTGTCCAACCGCGTACATCGATCACATTGAGAGTGATTCAGATGATTATATACGCGCCTTTTCATTATCTACAAAAACAACAGGTACCCCTTATGGTTTTCTTGTTCCTAAAAACGGCAAAATGGTATTTAAAACGGCAGAGGCTCCTACAGTAGCTGTTAAAGCAGGAAATGCTTCTGGATCAAAAAAGAATTTACCACGTGGTAAAGAATGTGTAATTGTAACTTCTATGCCAGGCCATTTATCTGAATTGATTCATGTTGGAAATATCTTTGTACAAAATGGAAATACTGATTTTGATCTAAATCCAACTGCCCTTCTTCAAAGTCGATCCATTAAGGGATCTATTCGCGCATGTACTCTTCTTAATTTCTTTATTCGATTTTTAGATGCAGAACAAATGGATGGAAAACGCTGGTTTTTCCGCCCTGTTATGGCATATTATTTAGGATACAGAGCATTCTTCCGCCGCAAAATCAAATAAATTCTATAAAATTGAAGAATAGATTATCATAAAAGAATCAACACAACTAAAAGAATGGAATCCACCGCATTCTTTGAGAAGAAGATCAGCATTACTCCTAGTGATTTCAATGAAGTAAAGTCCACACAATCCGTTGAAGTACTTCTCCTCCGAAAAGCACAGCAAAGCGTGGAGGGCAAATGTTCCGAACAAGGGTATGTTCTCCCCGGATCCGTAAAACTCATCTCTCGTTCCATGGGCTACTTCGAATCAGCTCGATTTACGGGAGATGCCATCTATTATGTCAAGCTTGAGGCACGTATCATTTATCCAGTAGATGGCATCAAGATTACTGGCGAAGTTACTCGTAAGAACAAGATGGGTCTCTATGTTAACTACAATGATGCCATCCATATCCAAGTTCCACGTGATCTTCATCTAGGTAGTCAAGAATATGATCAAGTTGAAGTGGGAGATCATATATTGGTTGAATTGAAACGATCGAAGTTTGCCATTAATGACGCCTACATTCTTGCAAGTGGTCTTTATGTAGAGACCATGCAATCCAATCGTCCTGTTCAAGATGACTTTGCAGAGGAAGAAGACGAGGAAGAATACTCCTTACAAAGCCCAATGGTCTCTATGCGTAGTGCACCAAAACGCGTAGAACTGAATGATGAATTGGATCCTACCCTATTGGCTGCAATGAAAGAGCTTCCTAATGATGAGCTTCTTCACGAATATAAACAGGCACGTTCTACAAATGATCAACAAGCGTATCGTGATGCATTGCTTCGTATCATTCAAGAAAAAGGACTGTCTGCAGAGTAATAAACCATGCGCTTGTATTCAGTCTGCAATCATCTATACGGAATTAGAATGTCAGGATACGAAGAACGCAAAAAAATATTTAATACGATCAAGATTCTAGTAAAGCCCGAACAAGAGGAAATCTATCGCATCATTCGAAAATCAAAAGAAAACCATACGGAAAATTCAAATGGTATTTTTTTTGATTTATCGGCGATCTCCGAGGAGACTTTTGAGCAGATTAAAGAATATATTGAATTCTGTTTGAGAACACGCCAGGAACATGAGAATCGTCTGAAAGAACTTGAGACCATTCGCATACAAAATGAAAATTATCAGGAGCAATAAAATTGATATAAAGCCTGTCCTATATGAGATAACAGCAATACGATGACTACTCCCGCAAAGAAATACCAAAACGTGAGCTATCAAGAATTGATCTCCTATTCCGAGAATAATCCCAATCGACACCGAAAATTGGAGTCCATTGAGGTTCATCGTCCCACCCAAGAAAATACATTGAATCCGCTTGGACTAATCGGATATCGATCCACCGATGTAAATCCCGCGAACATTCTTAGCATTCTGGTCTGCCTACAAGATCCGAACGATTACCATCTTGCTCCTAATAATGCTCGTATTCAACAACTCATTGATCTTACTACCAAGTTACAAGAACGTACCGAAGAACTCAAAAATACCTCCCTCATGCGAAAACGCAAGAAAATTCATGATCTCATTGCAGCCGCCTACAATGGTACCGCCTTTCAAGAAAAGGATTATCACGATCTTTACCAAGGAGTGGCGCATCTTACTAATCAACATTTCATCTTGATTAAAGAGGCTGTGCACGATCAAATTGAGAACGAAAAAGAATATGATAGTGCGTTGAAGGGTGAGGTAATCTTCTCCTCTGATCCAACCACATGGAAGAAGGAAAATGCGGTATGGGTGGCCGATTACCGTGGTCGCTGGGTTGCCATTCCTACGGAAATGAATTCTTCCCCGCTTCTTACAATTCTTCCCACGTGGCTTACTACCATGGAACAAACAGGCTGGATTATTCAATGGCCTGAATCGGATCTAACCAAGAAGGAATTGGTAGAGCGTTTGTCTATCCTTCCTACTTGGAAAGAAACTGATCAAAAATTGGTAAAAGATGTCTTGTCCGTTCGTCTGGGTCGCGCCATGGTCATTCAGACCTTTACAAAATGGATGTAACTTAAACAAAACTTCTATTTTTAATATTAATGAGTAACTTGGTATTAGGATCGCCTATCGGCACGCATCTCCTTATTAATGCATATGATGTTCCCCCGCGTTTGCTTGAATATGCTGATCAAGTTCTACCTCTTCTCGATAACATTGTAAACATGTTAAATCTTCATGTGGTCTCACAATCTGGTTATCAATTTCAACCTGTTGGTTATACACACGCCTATGTTCTCTCTGAAAGTCATTTTACCATTCATACATATCCTGAACATTGTTCTTGCTATATTGATATTTTTTGCTGCAATCCAGAGTTCTCACCCACTCAAGCTATTCAACTTATTCAAATATATTTTCTTACATCAAATATACGATATCAGGTGATTCAACGATAGGACGTTCAATACTAGAATATAAAATTGACTCAATGTTATATTCTATGTAGACTTAAGGTCTTTTATCGCACTACTTACTAGTGAGAATGGAGTTAACTTCCGATCAATCCAGAGGCATCAAAGCCTTTATCCATGAATGGTCGAAGAATACGAAGTTTGAATTGGAAACCAGCTTTGGTGTTGGTGGCGTAGTAGATTCGAATACGTTTCTTCAAGTTGCACAACGTCTACGATCAAAAGGATTTCAAGAGCTGGCACAAGAAGACTATTTAAATATTATCACTCCGAACGGAGTTCGTTTTACTCTTCAAGGACTTGGAATTCTTCAAAACTATTGCAAAGATGATACCATTGATGACAAAATCTTTAGTGCCATGATGAAAGATCGCACGCATGCAACAAGCAACATTGACATTCGTGAATATGATATTCGCGTAAAGATGCGCCGTGAAGAGGAACTCGACAAGGGAGATCCTCGTGTTACTGAACTGACAAACAAGTGGAAGACACAGCAAAAGGCCTTCCGACTTATTCGCCGTTGGAGCTTTCAAGGAAAAGGCATCCGTGTCGATATGTCGATGGTGCGTCAAAGCCCTACCGATCCACGAACAGGACAGTTCCTCTGGTCATCTACATTTCTAGAACGAAACATTCTTCCTGAAGTACCACGTTATGAAGTAGAAGTCGAACTGCTTCATGGTACAGAGTATACTGATGATAAGAATAAAGAGGAGGGAGAAAAGAAAGCACTTGCATCCCTTATTCGCGGCATAGGCGAAGTTCAACGTGCTATCCAACGAAATACTCTTCTTATTCGCAATAGCGTCATTCAATCCGTGCGCAAGGATTATCAAGAATTAGTCGGCACCGATAAGTTCCGCGGTGTCGGTCCCGTCACCCTCCAAGTTCAAAATATGATTAAAGAAGTAGAAGATGGTGTACCCAATGTGCGCACTGGCTATAATGTTACTGATAAAGCGGACGGGCTTCGTGCCCTCGGCTACGTCAATCCAATGGGAGAACTCTTCCTCATCGACCAAAGCATGAATATCTATCGCACAGGTCTAACCAATAAAGACTGCGCCAATAGTCTCATGGATGGTGAATGGGTTACCTTTACCAAAGAAGGAAAAGCCATTAACCACTATCTTATCTTTGATATCTACTACTATGAAAAGAAGCCAGTTTCTGGGTTACCCTTTGTCATCTTTAAAGATCATCATCTCGATCCAGAAGCAGAGACTCGCTATAACAAACTGCTCAAATGGAATACAGAATGGATGGAGGGATCTGTCGAAAATGCGAAAGGTATCACCGAATCGAACCGTCTTATGATTGCTCTTAAAGGATTCGAGTTTGCAGAAGACCATACTATCTTCTTCGGATGCGCACGCATTCTGGATCAGAACGAAACTCGTATCTATCATACAGACGGTCTCATTCTTACCAGCAACTCGGAACCCATTCCCAATAAAGCAGGTGTACGATTCAATCAACAATTCAAGTGGAAACCGGCCATTGATAACACGGTTGACTTCTTGATTACCTATGAACGTAATGCCGAGTTTACATCACTAGATCAGATTACCAATGGAATCGATCCAGAATCAGGCGAAACCATTCGTTACAAAACCATGCGCCTCTACGTAGGTAGCGCAAAGAGTGCAACCAATGAGAATCCACGCGCTATCATTCTGGATCGCCTTGAAATTATACGAGAACGTGAAGTAGACATGAAATACAAGCCAAATCTCTTCACACCCCTCGATTATCAAGATACCATGGCTAATACATGCTATACCCTTGTGCAACGTGATCCAGATACAGGTGAGGAATATACCATGACAGAAGATTCCAAGGAGCCGATTGCAAATGGTAGCATTGTTGAAATGCGTTACGATCCTGCACGAGAGTCGGGTTGGCGCTGGATCCCTGCTCGTATTCGCCATGATAAAACAGAACGCCTTCTTCGTGCCAAAGCTAAAGGTGGTAGTATCAAGTACTCAGGCATGATGAATGATGAGGCCGTTGCCAACTCCGTCTGGAATTCTATCCACGATCCCATCACAGAGTCCATGATCCGCAAGGGCACAGAACAACCCACAGAAGAGGAAATGAAAGATATCCTTCGTGTTCGTGCAACAGAAATTGGCAAGAAATACTATGAACGCAAGGCTCCCAAAGAGAATCTGGCACTTATCAATGGATTGCGAGACTTTCATAATAAATACATCAAAAGCGAAATCCTTATTCAGCGCGGTCTACAAGGTGGAAACAAAACACTATTGGATCTGGCATGCGGTAAGGGTGGTGACATGTATAAATGGATTAATGGTCAGGCACGCTATGTGATCGGCATTGATTATGCAGGTGAAAATATTACTAATCCAAATGATGGAATCTATAAACGTTATGTGGAAGCCATTATTAAATTCAAAAATCGTACTCTACCACAAATGGTATTTGCCATTGGTAATAGCTCCAAGCGAATCGTGGATGGAGAGGCTGGCGCTAATTCAGAGGAACGCGACATTCTTCGAAGTGTGTTTGGTGTTGCAGAACCAGAGGGCGCGGTTCCTGCTTATCTTCAGAAGGTCATGGCAGGATCCTTTCGAGCGGGCGCAGATGTGGCCGCATGCATGTTTGCCCTTCACTACTTCTTTGAAACAGAGGCAATGCTAGATGGCTTTCTTCGAAACCTGGAGGAGACTGTAAAAATGGGCGGTTTGTTTATCGGGTGCTGCTTTGATGGTGATAAAGTGTTTAACCTGTTACGTGGTGTTCAGAAAGGACACTCCAAGTCTGGTATCGAAGGCGATGCACCTATCTGGACAATTACCAAGGATTATGATCATGATGTATTTATTCCTGATGAAACCTCTATTGGTCTTGGCATTGATGTTGAGTTTATGAGCATTGGAACAGCGCATAAGGAATACCTTGTCTCATTTGAATTCCTTAAAAAGAAGATGAAGAGTATTGGATTTCGCCTACTTGATGAAAGAGAATGCAAAGAGATCGGATTGCAGGAATCAACCAATACATTCGATATCAGTCATAAGATGGCGGAACGTGCAGGAAAGAAATATGCCATGCCTGATGCAGTTAAGCAATTCTCATTCTTGAATCGATGGTTCATCTTTAAACATGATGTGGAACAACCACCACCACCCATTGAACTCGAAGAAGTTCCTGTAGAGGAAGCAGCACCCATCGCAGCACCCGTTAAACCATCCGTTACACGTTCTCTTAAGAAACTCGCAGCATCTGTGAAGAAGGAGCCTTCTGTTGCTCCTGCCTCTGTCCTACCTTCGGCAGCAGCAGTACCTTCGGCAGCAGCAGTACCTTCGGCAGCAGTACCTTCGGCAGCAGCGGCAGTACCTTCGGCAGTACCTTCGGCAGTACCTTCAAAACAAGAATCAGTTGTTATGAAAGACAATGTAAAGGAAGAGGAAAAACCAGCTATTGCTGCACCTCCTTCCGATTCTACATTACCCGATCGATCACGAAAGTTTGCAGAGATCGAACTCTTCAAGTTTGGATCGGATGTGCGCGACGTGGACTCACTCGGCATTAAGGATCCCTTCGCCGGCAAGTACTTGGCCTTGATTGCACCCTTTCCTATCCCTGATCCAGATGATCCCTCTAAGGTCTATCCCAGTTTGGATCATTACTTGGCAGGAATGCGTATTAAACATGCCTCCAATCGACCCGAACAAGCCGCCATCCTCTTTGGCACAACCAGTAAACTCCATCAAGATTATCTTAGCAAACGCCGCATTAGCTCTGTTAAGCGCGAATCTCCTAAGGACTTTGACTTGCTTATTGAAGAGGCCGCAGATATTCGTAAGAGACTTACCAAGACCGCATTGAACAGCAGTCGAATCGTAATCGATGACGCCAAGTGGGCTCAGGTCAAAGATCGTGTTCTAAGGGAAGGTCTACAATACCGCTTTGAGCATGATGAACGCTTCCATACCATTGTGGAAGCCGCGAAGGAGCGTGGTAAATACCTTCTGTTTACCGTTTCCAGCACGGCAAAGAATGCCTTTGCATCCGAACTGGGTGGAACTCGCTCCGTTGCCACTTCTCAGATCGTAGGAGAAAACAAAGTGGGTCGCTTTATTATGGAACTGGCTGGATTCCGATTCTAATGGTCGTCTCCTCTATTTTTATTTCATCTAGTTAGATGACAGAAGGTCCTGAAGCCACCTATTTGGCACATTATATCGCAACCTATTTTAAAAATAAAAGACTCAAACAAGTTTCTATTCGTGGAGGACGGTATAAGCATCACGGTCCTCCCAAAGGACTCAGACAATTTCCACTTCCTCTGCGACTTCTAGATGTTCATAAAAAAGGAAAGGTTATTTTCTTCTTATTTGAACATCAATGGTGTATGATTGCTAAAATGGGTATGGTTGGATGGTTTTCAAAACCTGAAGAGAAGGGTCTATTTCAAAGTCATCCCAATGTCATCTTTCATTTTGAAAATGGAGACCTGCATTTTTTCGATTTCCGTAATTTTGGCACGCTCACCTTTACAGACAATCCAATTAAAATTGTATCCGAACTCGATGCCATTGCACCCGATATTCATGATACATCCCCATCCGCTCTTGAACAACGTGTTCATGACATTGTAGAACATTATCCTCACGAAACACTCGAAATCGCTCTCATGAACCAAGAACGCCTATTCTCAGGAATTGGAAACATCATCAAATCGGAATTACTCTATCATGCCAAACTCTCTCCTAAACGTCCGCTCTCCAGTCTCAGCAAAAAAGAGTGGCATCGTCTTATTTTGTCTTCAAAGAAGGTATATAATACCATTTTAAATTATCTCTATCATAAGGGGTTAGACTTTAATGGATATTTTGATTTACATAATGTGTACCAAAAAGAAAAGGATCCGAACGGATTACGTGTTATTTCCTATAAAGTAAAAGATGGAAGAACCACATTTTGGGTTCCCTCTATTCAACAATAAGCTGATTCATAAAATTGACTTATCATTTTATATGATTCATACCTAAACATACTTCGCTTATTACTCCATAGAATGCCTCATCACACTTGGCAAACATTAACAAAAATCAATCATCATCCTCGTGATGATCATATTGCATTTGATGAACCCACTCATAAATACTATGTAAATGGTTCCTGTCAGGGAAACATTTCCTGTACAGGTTTCATCCATGAATTCTTTGGTCACTTTGATCCCAAAGCCACCATCACAAAAATGCGAAAGAGTGCTAATTGGGCAACCAGCAAATACTTTGGAAAGTCCGATGAGGAAATCATGAAAGAGTGGTCAGACAGCGGCAAACAGGCGTCATCCGCAGGAACGGCAATGCACTTAGCGATTGAGCAGTACATGCATGGCGCGGTAAACGAGATTGACCCTACCATCTTTGACACACTTGAATGGAAATACTTTCAGAAGTTTTGGGATGAGTGTGGAGGTGATCTAGAACCCTATCGCAGTGAATGGGAGGTCTTTACTGATTCCTTGCAACCTTTGAAGGGGGAGCGTAAGATTAAACTGTGTGGATCTATTGATATGGTATATCGTCGTCGTTCGGATGGAAAATTCGTTATTTATGATTGGAAACGCTCAAAAGAGATTAAATCCGAGAATCCGTTTGGATCGGGTCTGGCTCCGCTGGATCACTTACCCGATACAAATTATTGGCACTACACCATGCAATTAAATGTTTACAAATGGATCTTAGAAAATTACTATGGTCTGGAAGTCGCTGATCTCTACTTGGTTATTCTTCATCCTGACGCACCTTCCTACCGTCGTATGCGTCTCAACATTATGACAGATGAAGTAGAGGATATGATCGAATGCCGCCGTCGCGCCGTTGCTGCCAATTCCTCTCAGGCGGTTCTTCTCCCCATTCCTGAACCGAAAGAAGATTCCAAGAAAGAGTTGGCTAACTTTGGATTCAAATTCTAATCCTCTTCTACAATAATCTTTCGACGTGGCTTAGCAGCTGGTTTCGCAGGTGCATTCTCCTCCATCTTTACTATACGTTTCTTTCGAGGCGCTTTGATCTCTTCTATTTTTTCCTTTATTGGAGCAACTACAAGAGAAGCCTCTTTACCCTTCTGTGCAACAAGCGGAATAACTTGTTCTTTTTGAAGTGGATTCTGACCAATAATTAATGGAACAGGTAGTTCTTCTTCTATTTTAACTTGTCGTCGTTTTATTGTAACAATACCCGCTTCTTCCCATCGTTTCTGTACTTGCTCAGGCAATAATCCAATCGAAACCGTAGCATCCCCGTCCCTTTCTACAAGAATACCAATTTGATCTGGTAAAAAGACCATAATGGTAACTCGATCAAATTGCCCTGTAGCTGGGCGGACAAATTGTATTATTGGTTCTTCGCGAAGATCGATCATACCAATTGGTTTCGATGTAATTCGTACATAATTCACCATTTGCTCCCGTGTTAATGATGTTGCATCATATTCGACATTTAATTGTTCTAAGGTTACTCCTAATATACCTGTAAATGACATAAGAGCCCCTTCCTCAGGGACATTCAGGCGAAGAGGAGTATCTTCTCCTAGGATTGCAGCAAGGAGGGGTGGCATATTTCCTTTTGGAACCTCTTTATCAACATCCTCTTCCTCACGCGACATTTCCTCATAGTATTTCTTCTCTTCCAGAACTTGGCGTGTCCAATCAAGACGAAGAAGATTTGTCCAGGTAGTCGAGGCTTCTGGAATAATGTATTGATCACCATCGTGAATCGGCTGAATAATTTTAGAAATTTTGGAAACTTCGCCCTTTGTCATTAACTGCTTTCGACGAGCAGGAAAGCGCACTAATTCATCAATGATTCGTTTCGTAAAGAGCTCAGGCGTGCTTACCATTCGATCCCCCACCTTTGCCTCCTCTGTCACATGCAATAAGCATTTTCCCTCATCCTCTTTCCAGTAACAACTTCCAGTACATCCATCTTTCTGATCAATCAGGCGACAGTCCTTTCGTAAGAGAGACGCAGTTCCTCGTTCCCAATTCTCTGGATCAGGATAGAACCAGGAAAGAAATGTACTTGAAATAAAGATATAGAGACGCTTTCTTCGCTCATATTCAGGAAGATCCGATCGAAAGATAATATCTTCAATACCCTTTCGTAAGGATGTTCCTGCTTTATGGCTTGTCATCCAGTTTGATACCATTAATCGGAATTGCTCATACCATTCTTCCAGCTCCTTATCAGATGAGGTTCTAATCAACTCTTCATCCATACCACATTGCTTCTCAATTGTCATTTGATCTAACGTTTCATCCCATTGATCCGATTTCTTAGGTGGCATGGTTCCTGTAAGCTGCTTATTTAACTCCCATTCTAATTCATCAATCTCAACAATACTTATCTCTGCAGGTAACTCTTGTTTTTGTTCTCCAACAGGAACATAAATGCCATTTTCTAATTGAACCGCTACAATTACACCATTCAAGCGCTGTCGCACAGCATGTTTAATACGATATCCTGGATAGAGTGAAAATACGGGCTCAAGATTCTCTCGATAATATCGAATCACCTCGTTAACCGGTGCTTTCTTAACATCCTCCCAGTCTAAATAAATGCTCTTGACAGCAAATGCGACTGAAATTGAAATGATTCCATCATCTACCACAGGTAAAATAACAAGATAGGGGGCGGGACCCGCTTTCATTCGAAAAGTTACACCAATAATGTGATTATAATGATCCTTTACAATTCCCTCTGGGCGAAATGGAGCAGACTCTACTGCTTTGGATAAAGGAAGCATGGTCATGGGATTGATACTTTGCTGAGAAGAATAGACAGAACGATATCGACTTTGACATTGATTCATATACTCGTCTACACGTGTTTGTACAATCAATGGCCAAATACTGCGAGATTGATAGTTCCATCGTATAATAGTTTCATGAATTTCTGCATCACCTCCTTTTGCAGGTTTATTGCTTGTATGTAAAAATAACTCATAATGTGCATATTTATTATCGGTTGCTCGAATCGTTTTCAAAGTACGCGAGATAAAGGCAAAATCATTCTTCTTATTTCGATCCATGGAAACACCAAAAGTAGGACATTGAATCATAATGGGATCTGTTCCGTTGTCTTCCATGACAATTAATTGAATACCACGTGTTGTAAAGAGACCTGGTTCCGCCAATAGGGGCTGAATATGGCGTAAATCCTTTCGCTTGGTTGGATCATTAATAAATCGACGAAATCGTTGAAATGCATTATATAAGCGAATGAGAGAATATGTATTTGCACTTGTTAAGGTAATACCAAGTTCCTTAATTGACCATGCCATAAGTTCCTGTTTAGTAGCAGGCATAGCACGACCATCTGATGGATTATAAAATTCTAGTACTAAATTGCCAAAATGTGAGTTTACAAAAATGCGTGGAACCATCACCTCTAAAATACGCTCTTTTACTTCTCTGATTGAATTCTTATAAATTAACGGAGCAATCACGCCTAGAAGTGATTCATAGATTGTATTTTCTGTTCCAACACGCAAAAATCCTTCTGCATTAGGACGTAACTTCAAATTAATCGCAGTTCGTGATACCAATTGATCACTTGAATTCTGTCGAAAAAATGTATCAAATACAGGAGTGACCATTGCAAATGCACCTGCATCAGGATGATTATTTGATTCTAATATATATTTTCGATGAATCATTTCAAATAACACCGCATATTCTACCACATCCGATGCCTGATATAATAATGTTTCCTCTTCATTTTCATCTGTATTTTGGTTTATCACAATGTTTTCCATTTCTTCCTGCTGAAATGCAGCTCGTAAATGTGCAAATTGCGGATCAGAAATGCGCAAAGTTCGTTGCTTAATAAAGCAGCAAGGCAGAGCAAATCCCTCAGGATGAGAGGTTGTCTTCAAAAAATCTAGCTGATTATGCGGCTGAATGGTACCTGTTTTATCTTTTCTTTTTGCTACAGTATATCCAGGGATTGCCTTTTTCTTGTTAGTAATCAACTTACCATAACAAAAGGGGCACGAGTTAGGAGGCTTCGGATTTCCATCACGATCCACCTGTGATTCAAAATCTACTGCACGAACCATGATCTCATCACTCAAACAAAAATAGTGTGGACAGAAATAATAATGAATAGAATCGGTATCCGCACCATATCGCATCATAGTAATTGTTTCTTCTGTCCCTATTGGTTGAATAGGATCCTCTTGACCATCTAATGGATAAATAATCCAAAAGATATTATCCTCTGCATAAATTTCACGCATTCGCTCATATTGATCCTGCGATAAAATAGCAGGCTGACGATCATCATTGCCTGCACATTTTCTACTATATCCACTATCTCCCTCTGTTGCTGACTTAAATTTAAATAAGCGTGGATCAATTTCCTGTAATTTTTTGATAAACCAGCTTGTTGGATTAATTAATTTTTGCTCTTCAAACTGCTTTTTTGGTTCCTCCATCACTACCTTTCTCGATTTTTTTGGAACATCTGATACAGCCTCTTTTGCCACAAAGGGACTCGATGCCGTTTCAGGAATAATTTCACCTAGATTAGCAAGTGGATCAAAGTCTATACTAGTATACCCCATATCAGGCTCCATATTATGCATAGAAGAGGCCGCAGCAGTTTCCGCCTCTTGATCAAATAATTCTGCCTTCAAACTCTCCTCTTCCATCTCCTCTTCTAGTTGCACCATAGATGCATCTGACAAATAAGGAAAATACTCATCATTTTCCATAAATAGGATAGACAATAATGTATAGATTCGCTGATAGGTTTCATTACTGTCAATGCGGTGAACATGAAAATGATACGATGGATGTTGAGCATAAATGTAAATATCTATGCCTGGATTAAAACTTTCCATAAACTCACCCTCCTCAGGTAGTTGTACTGTAAATTCACCATTCTTATCAAGCCATTGCGCAAATACATTGAGAGCCTCTTGCTTACTAAAATCAAATTCCTCCTGGATGGCCTCTACTATCTCCATACCTGCATCCTTTTCTTTTTCTGTTACCATCTGGGTAATAAATGTAAAAATCTTATCCTCAGATGCATATTGACTTACCGCTTTATAACGAAGTGCAATCAAAGGATTATCACCTGGAAGTGGCATAATTTCTTTAAAAACAGTATGAAAGTAAGATAATCGTTGTTGTAGACGTTTCTTTGTAAATTTCTTTGCTGATAGTTCTGTCTTCATTGTAAAAAACACCGCCAATTCTTTCAATTGATATTGATTAATATCTTGTGGTAATTGTTGGAAAATGGTTTCAATGGTTCTATTAAAATGTCGAAAGTCAACCTCTGGATCTAGTTTTCGAATTTGTTTTGGCGGCTGCAGCATTAATCGCATGGTTCCATCATTATATGCATGTATCGTTCCATAAATAGGTTGCGTAATTCCAATCGATTGGCGATGCACATACTTCATGCTACAGAAATCACTTCCAGGTGTAGGAGATACTTCTTTGCCCCATGACTCTAAAATGCGTGGATCCTCTAACGTTGGAATAGGAAGAATACCTTTCACATGTAATTTTGTGATAGGATCACCTTCTGCAGGATAAAGGCGAAGATAGGGTAGCAGCTCTGTTGCGCGAACATCATAAAATAAATTGGCACTGCCTTCAAACCCACGAATGGGCTTCTTCCATAGTAAAAGAAGTTGACGAATTCCTGATACTCTTAGACGCGGAAGCTCGTCTGATGCAGCAACTTCATTTAAATAATCTAATGTAGCGGTGCGTTTCGAAATGTAATAGGTAATCTTCTTTGCATAGGCAATATCCTCATCATATGGTTCAAATGGTCCTTTGACTTCAATTTCAGGAAAATAGGGTGCAAATCGCTTATACCAATCTTCCTCTCCCACTGGTTTTTTACCCTTGTACGTTTCTAGAAGAAGATGAAATGGAAAGACATGGAAGACAGGAATCTGACCCTCGCGCGGCTTCAAAAAAACCTGCTCAATACTGCTTCTACCACGCACTTCATAATTTGGACTTGCATAGCTTCCATCGGATGAAACAAAACGACGATCAGGTTCTGCAAGGGTTTTTACAGGATGATTTAGTATATATGTCTTTGTAATATCATTTGTTCCCGATGGATACCATAAATAATTAATTGGTATATAGGTTTCATCTAAATTCGGCATCGCATCCGAATATGGATCATTAAGTGGAACACCTACAAAGGTAAAACGTGGAATCAATGATGAATCCTTTGCACAAAGCATTCGCTTAATCGTATCGATCGTATCGAACGGATAGATATTATCAAATATGATGGTTTCATAGCTTTTTCCACCTTTCCATATAATACATTGAACCGGAGGAATATCCTCACGGAGTGTACCAAGGAGACGTGGATAAATAATTTGATCTATGACAGATGCCATCCCTATGGCTTTTTCATAAAAAAAAGCAATACAGATGTTTCACAATAATTAGGTACGTTTTGAGATGGTTCCAATCTGCATATTTGTGCCATCCTTTGCAGGATCATACCGAGGAGAGTCTGTGATATAGACACCACAATAGCTCACAGGATGCGCAGAGAAATCCGTGTAGCGATATAAGTTTAATGCTTCTGCCTCTTTGAGAAGCCAGCCAAAGTTATTCCAAAAATCCGCGTCATGACCGACCGATTTCGTACAAATGTGCGCAAATTCATGAAGTGCTACAAACATCATCACATTTTCATCAACAAGACTTTCATTGGGTCCTTCACGCTGTCTCAAACACATGTTAATCGATTCGCCTTTATTGACTGTCGAGGAGGTATGATCTGAATCAGGCGTTGCCTCAATAAATCGCTCAGGATCGGAGCGAAAGTTTTTTACCATCATCTTAACCTGTTCTTTATCTGGGTACTTCTTCTCCAATGCATCACATAGCTTTACAAGACGAATACGAAGTGACGCCATTAAATTGGCAGCCTTCTGCTTATCAGGCATGTCACGCACTTTGTATGATTTTCCATCCACCGTGGAAGTAACATAGGTACTTGGGTAATTTCCTCCACCAAGAATGGATTTGAATAGATTCGATGCAGTATCCAGGAAGGACATCTGCTTTATAACAATATTTACGTTGACATAGATATTAATATTTAAATCCTGGCTGTCTCTTGTATTCGGCATCTATATTCTGCGGATTGCCTGCCTTATACATAACATTCACATGAGGATTATTAGCATCTTGTTCATACTGTGGTCTTCCAGGAGATGCATTTACACCTGCAGGTGCGGATCCATGTGCATTTTCTAGCTGAGTAGACGACGCCATATTCCAGTCATTAAATCCTTCCAGTAATCCAAATCCATAAGGGCGATAGAACAAAATAGCAATGGTTAGAACAACGATACAAATGAGAAGAATCTTCTCCATTTCTATCTCTGTGAGTATATTACATAAAAGACAGATCCACAATAAATTAAGCACCAATCTCGAGAGGACGGTGGCTGATATCCGGGGAGATGGTAGATTGGTTAAAGATGCTGACAGCCACCTGTGGGTTCGGCGGCTCCGAGCGAACTTGGAGGTTGGCGTTACGCATGCTCTGACCCACGGTATTGACACCGATGAGAGCACCTGCGCTCAAGAAGTTCTTGCCCTTGAGGGAGCCAGGACCCATTGGGTTCTGCTCTGCCCAGACGCTGGCCATGTCCTTGGGTAGAAGCTCAGATGGGGTCAGCTGATCACGAGGGTAGCAGCCAGCGGGTGCTTCTGCACCAGCAAACTTGGCCGGACCCTCATACGAGGCGAGATCGGCAAATCCCTCTAACTTTGCCTTCTCCTCACTGCCATCTTCGAACTTAGCCTTGGCAGGCTCAGCTTTCTTTGGCTCCTCCTTCTTCTTTGGCTCTTCCGCTTTCTTGGCTTCCTCCTTCTTTGGTGCATCCGCAAAACCTTCTGACAGTCCCATGGAAGCAAGCAAACGTGGATTATATTGGTGTACGATGAATAGGGCAACTAAAACGACGAGAGCGATTAAGATGACGTTCTGCATGTCTATACCTGCCTTTACTTTCTATAAAAGAATGAGGGCATAAATTTAGGAGATCCTGCCGAACACCTTTTTTAAAGTTGTATCTCCTCATCCTCTGATTGTTCTGATTCAGAAGAATCCGTGTCGGAGTCGGATGGTTCTGTTCCATATTTTTCATAATATTGATTCATTTGTTGCTGTGCTCGATAGACTGCCAGCTTCGCTTTTAGACGAGATTCTTTGACTTTTTGCTTATCATAAAACTGCGCAGGATTATTCAAATTCAAGCCATCTTCCGTAGCATGTTCAGAAACCGGTAGCTGATCCAAATCAACCTCCTCCACATTTGAATCCGGAAGGCTCAATGATTCGGCCAAATCCGGAAGATCAATTGTCATTGTCTCGGCAACATACTCCCACTGTACCGTAAAGACGCCTCCTAGAATTTGAATACACTTTGGAAACAAAGTAATGGTTGCAGGAAAGAGAGATGGTGCCGTACCCTGTAGTGTATGCTTAATGATCTTCTGAATTTGCTGAGCCGTATAGGGCTTCGAGAAAAGCTTAGCAGATGCCTTTAAAAAGCCACTAATAAATTCATTCCACCACTCAACATTCTGTATCACACACGTCTGCAAGGCCGACAATGACAATTCAGAAGAATCATAGGCAACATATGATATTTTCTTCTCAGATGGTGTAAATGTAATATTAAATGTATAACAGTGTTGCACAGCACCCGTAGACGAAGTTACTTTGGAATACACTGGTGACGGAAAGGATGGCATGTCTCTGACCACAGCGATTAGAAGAGTAAAGATAATTTCACCACACTAACAAAATGCCCATTGACCGGACAAAGGATAATGATCGTTTTGTCCATATGTTAAAAGGGAGAATCGATCAATTTGCCCTGTCACTTGCCAGTTCCGATACTAAAAATTACATTCAACAACTTGTCATTGAACCCTTTCTCCAATATATCCTTCAACGCTCCTTTCCTTATATGATCATCGCCATTTGTATCTTTTCAGGTATTTTCATTATTGTTATTATGATTTTCGTATTACTTTTACTAAATCGTAATAAGGTGACATTATGTACTTCATGTGGGGGATCTTTCTAAGAATTTAACCATGGTATTCATAGTATATATGTCGGATCCCGGTATTGGAACGTCTGTACGTTATTGGTTACATTACGGCAATCTTGCCTCTTCCTTTTTTAAGCAATTTGGAGCAGTACGAAAAATAAGGGATGACTACGAAAAACAGATTATTAACACTCTTCAACAAAATGGTATGGAAAAAGCAGTCATCCAAATCAATAATGGCCGAATTCAAATGGTTGAAAAGAAGGAACCCAATCAACTGTCCCTTACACGTGTAGAAGAGATGCTACACGGCTATTTTAAACACAAAGGTGGGAAAGATGAGACGGTCGAGATTATGACATTTATTAAGGCCAACCGTGGATACAATATCAATAAGATTCTAAAACAATCTGGTATGCCGCCTGCTCCTTCACAAAATACACCAAAACTTATGTAACATTCCTTACACTGATCAATTTAAATTGATACAAGTAATGAAATTAATAAGAATTTAAGATCTCCATGTACCCTCCTTAAATGCATTGACTGGAATTTGATTCAAATGATTCTTATAATCCTGCACCTTTTTATCGTATTCTAGTGCACCAGGTGTAAGATTCTTGCTTTTCATTTTATGACGATCGTCCATGTCATTTTCACCAGGTTTGCTTCCATAGCAATTAACACCAAAACGTAATTCAGGATTATCAAAATAGCCACCATTGACACCTGGAACACCACATGCATTACGCTGATCTTCAGGTCCCGCCTGTGCTTTATCATAGGTCGCTTGCTGAGTTGGAAACACCGCCGCCTGTCCCTTTACCCACCCATAATTGCACCAGTCCGCACCCTTCTTATACGCCTCCTTCACCTGATCATAAGTTGCCAATTCTGCACCAAATGCCTTGCAAAGAGGTTCTGCATCAGAATACGTATACTTATCCTGTGCAATGTTAAATACCTCCTTTCGTGAGGGAAGAATATTCTCTATGGATGAATCCTGTTTACCAGGCGGATGATGTGGGTGGTGTTTTTTTACAGGCTCCTCCATGGAGGGAATAGGAGGAGTAGATGGTGCAGGGGGAAACTCTCCATAATACCAATGCTTTATTTTATGCCATGCAATATCCATTGCCATTGTTATCTGCTCACGAAACATAACAATCAGAATAAAAATAATAATGAGCGCACCTAACATAAGAATGACTGGAATCGAGATGATAGGAGATGTATCATTATTAAAAGACGATTGGATTGAATCATTAACGGGTTCTGTGAGCCCTGAAAACATTCCATTCGTATTTTTATTAACGGCATTATTAACAGCATTTGCTGCATTTTTAATATTATTTGCAGTCGTGGTAATGAATGAACTATTCTGATTCATTCCATTTGAAGGCTTTGGAGTCGCATTCATTCTATTAGATGAAAGTATTGATTGTTATAATAATGGAGCATTATTTTAACAATTATTTTGATCATCGAGAATACCTTAAACGCCATCCTCTACCGTACGATTTCCTCCGCGACTGTTAATGTAGTTTCTCTGCTGAGGGGTAGTGCAAACACAGCCCATATCTGAAGAATAGGAGGCATCGCAGCACTCAGGCTTTACCTGATTGTTCTTAAACATGAAAAGGTGATCCTGACCGGGCTGGAACTCGGGTCCCATCAGAGGCTCATTGGGTGCGGTTCCACGCCACGAGCTCACACCATTGCTTGGCGTTACCCGTACATCATCAAAGGCACCAATCGGCTCATACTTGTTCTTTCCTAGCCCTGATGAACCTGCATTCTCTAAGAAATATCCCATGAATCCCTCGTGCGAGCTGGATCGATGAGAATATACCATCATGAGGTTGGCAATAATCAATAACACTAATCCTGTGATAAGAAACCCTGTTTTCATTCTACTTATTACGCTTTAGATTTAATGGATCTTATTCGATAATCCGGAGTCTCGCTTCCACAAAAGCATACGTCTTGTGAATCTCATCATAACCAACCTCCGTAAAGTCTCGTAGAAATCTTTCTTTCTGCTGTATTTCATCCCAAATGACAAATTCACCACTCTCCGTAATCAATGACATACCCTCAATCACATCATTACCTTTTATCACACTAGATGGCTTCTTTCTCCATTGAGCATTCTCAAACTCATAACACTCGGATATCCATTTTTTATTATCATGAGCATCCTCTACCGTACCGTATACTAGGCCACGTACCTTATGAGGCTTACCATTCATATCTAAAATGCCATCTTGTAACAAACGAATGCTTCGAATCGGTACAAAACCTCGTAAAGTCTTTACCAATACATCCTTTGCTACGAGTGCAACCTCACACTCTGCCTTAATATCCTTCTTCCAATCCAAATCCTCAGAACCTGTCCAATACCGCCTCTTTGGACAATATCGAAATGTATTCAACATAATCATAATCATCTCGTTCCATTCATATTGCCCCGTTTCATCCTCATTTCCAATTTCCTCCCAATCACGAAATAAAATACATCCATTATCCTTTGTTAAAATTGGAATATTATTGGATGATGTATTAAAACAATACAAAATGGGTGAAATAAGCACCGTCTTTATCGCACGTGAATCCTCTGCAACCGATCTCCAAACGCCATCTTCTCCCTTAACTAAGTGAGTTCCTGATACATATATACCATTTAGGTTATACATAGGAATACCTGATCCGTCCATTTTAATAATTGCTGTAATTTTGCCGGCGTTATGTCCAAGTTCTTGTCCAAGTTGAATTTGTTCCACTGGTATGAATGCTTCCTTTCCATCCTCATTTTTTACAATGATTTTTGATCCGATTGCAAAGCAGAATCCGCCTCGCTTACTTTCTGCATCACTTGCAAGTTCATTACCTAAAATGCCTGCCATCGCCATTACCACTGAAATCACTGCAACCAAGGTTCCTAAAATAATTGGAATAACAGGAAAGAGAATAAACCACAAAATAATGATAATTGCCAACATAATTCCGCAAATAATCAATACAACACGAATAACCACTTGAATGGCATTGATCATTCCTCGAAATACAGAAAGAGCGGAATAAATCATAGAGACGGCCATTGCACTTGCTCGATTAACAGCCATTCGAATATATTGTACAATTCGGCTCATTTCAAAAATAGCGGAGTTGAACTTTCCGAAGAATTGACCGACATACTCCGAAAATGCAGTGTAGAGTTTCTGAGCCACTTGACGAATCATAGTTAATGCGCCAACCGCTGCATCAGCCACATTTAAATGTTGACCAAATAATGCGTTTACAGGTTTCATGAGTACATCTAAAAATGTATCAATGATCTGTTTCATGCAAAATTCAAAATTTTCAGTTGCATATTCTGTTTTGGAACGAGGATCCGAATCCGGTTTGAAAAATCCAGCAGCCGCCATAATAGGCAATTCACAACGTCTCATTGCCCAATTGCCCATCACGGTTGTTCGTTCTAAACCTGCAATCGTAAACCCGAGACAAATAAGCAAGACAAACGTTAATAGAAAAAATGGCCATTTTGCCTCCATCTCCTTTTAAAACAGAAGAGATTCAATCGTATCAAAATACGACATCCTTACTTTGACTCCAAATGTGCAGAATAATACTGTTCGGAATCCGGAGAACAGACTTCCATATAGTCACGTACACGAGTACCATCTTCCAATTCAATTTGAGAATTAGGAATCACCACAAAGGACAAAAATTCATCCGCTGTTTTTTGATAGGCTCGATCCTCACCCATACGTTTCCAGTCATTTGACTCTTGATCCCAGTATAATGTCGCAGGAGTTACAGAGATGTCCTTTGTTACGGAACATACTTCACTTACTTGTCTACGTATGATGCCTGTTACTTTGGAGCCCGTGGTAAGCTCATCCCCAATCTGAATATCCTTTGCTGCCTTCAATCCTGTCATTGTCTTTATCTTCGCGGTTTCATTAATAGCAAAGCAGGCATCCTTATAGGAATAATTCTTGTCTATGCTCTTTTTTGCATTGATCTTCTCTTCAATCCACTGCAGGGTTTGTGCATCGCACTCAGGTGCCTCATCATAATCAAGAAAGGTAAGATAGTCCATTGGAATGGTGTGATTGGTTGTATTAAGACAATACAACAACTCATCGGAATCCCATGGTCCCAGAGGAATGGCATGAGGATGCTCACCCGCCATAATTGGCCGACCGTTATGCATCACGTAATGATTGGTACTGACGGTAATGTTACCTAATTTCACCATTGGCTGCCCTCTTGAGTAGAATTGAAAAGTTGCAGTAACCATTGTATTGCCTGGCATCAAAACATCTCCAATCTTCACCTCTTTGATTGCCACTTTCTTTATCTCATCTGCTACTTTAATAAGGACAGGTGTTTCTCCTGGAAAACAGAAGGTGTCAATAAAGGAGAAGAGGAAGGTATTAGTAAAGGATGTCATACCTGTAATGCCTGACATGCCCATATACATTACGGAAAACAGGATGGCATACATGCGACCAAATAATGCCTTGAGTCGAATAGCGCTCAGGCGGAGCTTAAAGAAAAAGTTAGAAATGCGCTCGGTAAATTCTTGAAAAATCACATTGATACCACCACCAAGTGATGCAATGATTGTACGAATGGAATTAACGGAGTTAAAGATGGATTGAAGCAGCTCCGTAAATTGTCCAAAGATGGTTCCAATGGAACCGAAGAATGGTGTCGAAAAATTGTTAAAGATCTTTCCCATACAGAATTGAAAATTTTCCGAAGTATCATGACCAAAAAACGATGCAAATGGCATAATCATAGGACTGCATCGATTTTCTGCCCAATTGTCTTTAATATTTTTAATATCAATTAGCTTATTCAAACCAAATACGATACCAAATGCAACAATGATCATCAATATCAGAAAGAACATCGCGTTCGTGAAGGACCATAGTTCATGCTCCGCCATCTTCCTACTGACCACTAACAACCAAGTATAGCCTATCTTTTCGATTTTTTCACACTTTCTCTTTTTCGAAATGAACCATTTCATGCAAAGAGTAAGTTACTGTTTTGTAAAACGATGATGATCACGAACCCATTCACGATCCTTTGAAAAAATAGCACTTGCATCGGGAGCCGTTTTAACCGCTAACTTGGCAACCGCATCCAATTTATGATATACAGATAATGCACCATAGACTTTAATAGCCTTTTCCAAAGCATGATGCCGAAGACGGTCTGATAAACGATACTGATATCCATATTTAATCAAATCACCCTTCCGGAGTTGACCCATTCGTCTTGAGTTATTTTTCATACTCTCATTACGTATCTTAATACAACTTGCCGGAACATGTACTGACTTATTCGTTGGTCGTACTGTAAATAATTTTCCCTTACGACGAACAGTAAATCCAGTACGTGTAATACTTTTACGGAATTTACGCGTATATGACTTTCGCGAACGATAGCCATCGGGACATTCCTTCCTTATCGATGACATCTACTACTTCCATATTATATATTTTATATCTCTATTTCACTTGGTTCATCCGGATTTTTGCACCATGACTTATTAAATTCTGAAGTACACATGATTAACTTTTGCTTAAGAAAGTACCGGTATTGTGGAAGATCTTCTGTTTTTGCATGATTGTACTGTGTAAGAATCCAGTTATCAATTAAATTATGAAGCTCCTCTCGTAACTCCATAATTTTTTCTCCATTTTCTTGTCGAATATTTTCTGGAAATTTCGTAAATTCCTTGATCATTTCATTTCGGTTCATTTTATCCAGAGTATGCACAGAAGAAAGAAAAGTATATACCTCTGCCAATCTCTTCTCAAAATCATCTAATGAATCCATTGTCTGTGCACCAGATGTTCCCAGTGGCTGAGCATTTACTGTTAAATCGTAATAGTGTTTCATGATATTTATCACATTATTGACAAATGTAGGATCAATCCCTTCGATCGGTATCTCCTGTGTACCTTCTTCATAATCCTCCTCCTCTGAATCACTATCACCCCATCCTTTTTGTACAATTCCACTTAACCAACTCATTCTACTACTCCGCACCTTATTTTGCTATGATTCCATACACAATTAATAGTCCACCAACAACCATCATCGATTCCTCCAATGATAGTGGAGACCCTGAACAGAACTTCTGAACAATCGCCTGTTCCGTTACATGTTGTGGCACAGGACCATCGAATTTGGCATCGACCGATGCCTGCGCCGTCATCATACTTAATGCTACATTGTTGTTATTAAACTGCTGTTTTGTAGCACTACTTCCTCCGGAACCAATGGGAAGTGGTGCAACTTGTTTAGCTCGTAATTGTGATTCGTCGCTCATTCTCTATTGGTGCGAGTCAATATAAAATCCTTTTTCTATTCTCTTTCAGAGATGAAAAAACAACTACCTTCGGTTCAGCGTCAAAGTATGGAAGAGGCCACCGCGGAAGCAGAAGCCCGCCCTCTTGATTATGAGCCCGCTTCAAGAGCAAAGTATATTCGCGCGATGCTACGCGATATTGCATCATGGATGGCAAAAGGCGATTCCGATGAAATCATTCGAGAGAGAGCAAAAGATTTCATTGAACAATATCCTGAACTCTTTAAAAAGATCATTGCTCGTCAAGATTTATCACCCATCCAGCAAATGCTTTCCATGCTGGATAAAATGGCACAGGGTTCGATCTCTCAACACCAAGCATCCATTGCAGTTGGTAAAAAACTCGTTGATCAATACGTTACTCCATCCCTAAACGGAAACGCTGCGCATAAATCGGAACCTTAAACCGAACACACCATTCATAACTTGACTTTTCATTATTTTTTAAATAGAGTTGAATTAAATTATCATCTTTTTGATCAATGATGTTAAATACACGCTCTAAATACTCCGTTTGCTTATAAAATGACTGGTGACGTAATTCACTAATAATCTTTTTAAAATCACTAGGATAATCGGTTTCAAATAGTGCATGCAAGGGCTTGCCCTCTTCTAGAATCGAACACCACAGACGTAATACATCAAATGTTTTATCTGAACAGCCAGTAAAGCCTTTTCCGATAAAATAATGTTCTGGATTGCAGGGACGACTCATACACGGTTTATACAATGTCCACTCCTCAAAATGTGATGATAATAAATAAAGCAAATCCATCGTGGACTGATGATAGAAATCAAACATTTTAAGAATGAATACACCACCCTGCTTCAAAATCTCAAATCCAATCTTCGTTGATGCAAGCAATAATGGAAATACCATCTCTTCCTGCTTCATATAATCACACGAAAAGTCAAATCCACCATCCGCCGTGAAAATATTAATTTTTCCTCCATGCTCAGGATGCAATGTATAGTCAATAAAATGTTGCTGGTTTTCCGGTTTCATAATATCACCTGTATCATCCTCGCCAAAAATAATACGCACATTCTTATTTTTCTGCAAAAAATAAGCAGCACGCTTCCAGCCAGGAATATTAGTTCGCCGCGATTTCAATGTCATTGCTACACTCATTTGGATCTTCTTCTTCTGTTTGATAGATTCATCAAAAATGGCCTCAATAAATCCACCAGGCCCCTCACATACATGTGCTGTTCGAATACCCTCCACTGGCATGCTCTTGAAAAATTGGATTAAATCCAGCATTTCAATCATTTTAAAATAAGACCGTGAAAGCGGCTTTAAAAAACAAATCGATTCAGGAAAAGTAGGATACTTCTTCTGCGTATACACAATTTCAAAAGGATTGACTATCTTTTTATAATACTCCCAGTTCTTACCATTCACCAGACTTGCATCATATTCAGTAATTCGATTACGACATGCATGCAACGCAGCCTCTTCCTCTGAATGATTATGTTCTACACGGCTCGATTCTAAACATTCACGTCGAACTTCATTACTTTTAGTAAATAAACGTATGCTCTCCCACGATATAACAGGATCGTATAGAGCCGATGTTTCCATACACTACATACTGGATAGGATCTTTATATTAATTTTTATAAAGCTTTTATAAAAAATAATATAATTATTTCATTTCTTTTTTAATTTATTGACGCTCTACAAGCTCTTCCAACTCAATCTCTGGCTCCTCCATAGAATTCTTTGCAGACGGCAGAATCATGCTCATCTGGAATTGTGTACTCGAGCATGGATCCGTCAACTGCATACCTGTTTCATCAAACCGATCCAGATCACCCTCCTCTTCCTCCTCCAAACGATGTTTCTCCACATCCACATCCGCCAGAAGTTTCGGCAACATCTGATCATCCAACAAGATCTGCGAAAACGCCGTTCCACCACGAATCGCCTGACCCATCATAATGTTCGCCGACACACCCGTAACTGGATCCACCTCCCCAAACAATGCAGCCTTCAACAAGATCTTCTCTGTCTCCTCAAACGATGCCTTTGCCAACGTACCAATGTCATTCTTGTTAATACCATAACGATCAATCGACATCAGCTTGCCAAATCGCGTCATCACATCACACAGCAAACACAAGTGACGGTAATTCACACCCACACTCTCGAATAGACCATTAATCTCATTGAATAGAACTGCACGCGTTGCCTCAATACCCAGCACTTCATAGATATCCCACACATTCGTAGAATACAGTTTCGTACCATCCACCGTGGGATGATTCATCACCTTAATGAAGTTGGATCCATCCGTATCCAACACATACTGCTCCACTGGCTCGTACTTACCATTCACTACCTCCACATACTGCTTATCCTTGCGGAAAGTGACAGCCTTAATACCAGGCATGCCACGAATAACAATACTGTTCAGAAGCTTGTTCTGAAACTTCTTCAGATTAGTGAAGTCATCCAGCTGCGAGGCTGTGTCCTTATCACCTGTACTCTTATTAGGAAGACGGACACGCATGACCAGCTTGTCTGAGTTGTAATCGCTGTATACCACGCTGATTTCATGATTAAACTGTATCTTAATCACAGATACGACTTCCTGAATCGAGATGTTACGATTAAACATCTCCTCACGATTGAGCTCCAATCGCAACATCCACTTTGACCAGGGTTCACTCATTCCTTCATCCGCCATAAGAACATCCTCAAACATGGAATAGAACTTCATCAGTTCCTTATCCTCCTCCACAATCGTGGTACTATCTTTCTCATCCCAGTAGATTGCCACCTTTTCTGTAATACTGCGAAGCACTGTCAACTCAAGATCTTGCACCACCTCACGTGCCTTGTCCTTATTGTCACGGTATTCTGGCTTCAAGTAAATCGTGAGTGATGTTGCTTTCGGATTCTGCGTTACCTTCAAGAGTTCACGCAATCGCGGTACACCTCGAGTTACTGCTGATTTACTAGCTACACCTGCTTGATGAAAGGTATTCAGCGTCATCTGAGTTGCAGGCTCACCAATAGACTGAGCTGCCACAATGCCTACCTGATCACCAGGCTGAACCCATGACTTCATATGAGTTACTACAATGATCTCCATGAGCACCTCGAATGCATTCTTTGTAAATCGCTCCTGAACAATCAACTTATGTGGGGCAAGATGAAAGCGAAGCAACGCCGCCCAGATCTTGTGATAGGAATGCGTACGCTCGATGATCTTCTTGATTCCTGCCAATACCATGCCTGGCGTCAGATCTGTCTTTTCCGTCGCCTTCAGTGCAAAGCGATTCTTCATGTTCAAGACCCAACGCGCCAGATTAACAGGAGCAAACACACTGCCCGAATCCAACGACTTCTTCTGAAAGACACCCTCTACCATCATGCGCTGATCATAGAGAAGCTCCTCCACATACTCCGCGACCTGCTCACCATCATTGCGAACCACACCATCCTTTAATACTGTCGCCCAGTCCACTGTGCGCATTCCAAACTGCGATTCAATGTCCTCCTTCGACATCTTACCAATTGACAAGGTCTGCGTCTCAATCTTCGTCGGATTGATTCCATCCTCACCATAATGAAACTGAATGATGTTGTTATTTGCATCACGAACCGTGCCATCATGCTGAACCGTTAGATCCTCCATCGATTTGATCAGCTGACGCTGAATATAACCTGTATCAGCTGTCTTAACAGCCGTATCAATCAAACCCTCACGACCTGACATCGCATGGAAGAAGAACTGCTGCGGGGTCAAGCCTCGAATAAACGAAGACTCGATAAAACCACGTGCCTCTGAACTATCATCGTACTTCTTGTAATGTGGAAGAGTACGATCCGTGAAACCATAGGGAACACGTTTACCCTCAATCGCAGTCTGACCCAAGCAAGCCATCATCTGCGCCACGTTCAGGGGCTCACCCTTCGAGCCCGAACGAACCATGGCTAGAAGACGGTTCTCACTGGACAGAGACTTCTGACCCGTTGAACCCGCATCTGATGTCGCCTGATTGAGAATACCAAAGATCTGATCCTCAAACTCCTGCTGATTGGTTTTTCCTGTATTGTTGTCGAACAAGTCAAGGTGAACCTGTAAGATCACCTGTTCCACCTGCTTCTTTTTCTCTTGAATTTTCTGATCGATTTCCTTCTTTGTATTTTCATCAGCAATCAAATCACTAATGCCTACGCTAAAGCCATTCAGAACAAGGAAGTTCTCCACCGTATTCTGCAGAGAATCGAGCAGATCTACCGTGTCCTTTGAGCCACAGTCATTGTACGCCACATGAATAATACCCTTCGATGGCTTCATGTAGATGTCACCATCGATTACGCCTTGCTGAATGTCGCCCTGCACAATCTTGACATAGTTGCTAGACTCTGTTGTATCTCCCTTATCCTTGTCAAAGGACTTGTTTCCCATCTCCAAGTTGATGGGTGGCATCAATGCACCTAGCACTTGCTGACCCGTCCAACGCATCCGTCCATCTTCTTGAGATCGAGCAACGGGCATGGCACCATCAAATCGCTTATTCCACATCATCAAGTTCATGAACTCGCGACGAGTGAACTGAATTCCATCCTGCGTCAGGCGATAGGAGCCGACCAGGGTATCTTGGTACACACCAATCATTGGCTTGGCATGTCTCGGTGTAATGATGTGGTGCGGCACGGCAGCAATCTCTTCCAGCTCTACCGTCGCCTCATAGCTCTGTGGAATGTGCGCGTTCATCTCATCACCATCAAAATCGGCATTGTAGGGTCGTGTAGTAAGAACATTCATGCGGAATGTCTTGTAAGGCAGAACCTTCACTCGATGTCCCATCATCGACATCTTATGCAATGTCGGTTGTCGGTTGAATAGGAGAATATCATTATCCATCAAGTGACGGTTCACAACATCTCCATTGTACAAGACAATCTCCTCGGTTTTCACGTGCTTCAGCGAGATCATGCGGCCATCTTTGCGCACAATTGTCTTTGCACCTGGCCACTTATCCGCACCATTCTGAACCAGCTTATAGAGCAAGTCCAGATTGTAAGGCGTGACACTTTCAGGGCGTGTCAGGTTCATAGCGATCTCCAGTGGTACACCAATCTCCGCGACACTCAAGTTCGGATCAGGTGTAATGACGGAACGTGCGGAAAACTCTACACGCTTACCCTGAATGTTATAACGGATACGACCTTCCTTGCCACCCAGACGCTGCTGGATCGACTTCAGTGGGCGACCACTGCGCTGTGCCGATGGTGCCACACCAGGAATATCATTGTCGACCAGTGTTGCAACATGATACTGTACCACGTTCGTCATCTCATCAATGACATGTTTCGAAGATCCTCCTTTGATCTTATCACGCAGTGTCATATCATTCTTGATGATGTCAAAGAGCTTGTGAGTCAAGTCATCCTCTGAGCGCTGATTGTTATCCTGAACCACCGAGGGACGAACCTGCGGGGGCGGAATACGCAGAATGGTGCAAATCATCCAATCAGGACGGCACCAATAACGACTCAGACCCATAAAGTCCACATCCTCGTCTGTAATGCGGCGGAACAAACGGTGCACATACTCGACTTCTAACGGCTTCTGCATGGTTTGCTTCTTGTCACCATCGCCAATCTGGTAATGCGCCACAATGCGTGCGATGCCTTCACGAGTAAACTTGTCAGGCAGAGGAGCACCGCAACCATCCTCACATTCCTGACCGCAACGCTTGATGTTCGATGAAAGCGCCAACACCTCTTTCCAACGAACCTCTCCTTTGCGATTCAGCAACTCTGTGTGTAAATCCTTATCAATGCGTAGTTTGGAGCAGCTAATGCAGATGCATTTTAGAACGTTCATAATCATAGCGTGAAACTGAATATAATAGACAGGACGAGTCAAACGATAATGTCCAAAATGGCCGGGGCAGTTATGATTGGTTTGGCCACAGGTACGACACATCTTACCATTATCAAGAACACCCATTCGAGGATCAAAGAGTCCGCCAATTTTGGGCTCGTTACCCTCATAGGGATTGTGCGCCGTGATCTCCACCACGGAACTGCGCTCAATCTCCTCAGGAGAGAGGATGCTGAACTGCACACCTACCACGGACTCAATGTCTGAAGAATGTTGATTGAAACCTGCTGGCATTCTGTCTTGGATATAGAGATTGTTGTCTAAGCTCTAGACTATTTTGGAATCAATTTTATGAAAATTCATAAATGATACATGTTAGTGTAATACCACGTATCATAAGTACATTACCTTATTTTTTATTATTTGATTCTATATACTGTATTATAGAACAAATAATACGATTATGTCTTTCAGCCCATTTTATAAATGGGCATGGATTACTGGATCGTGTCCTCGGTGTATAATAATCATGAAGGATGATAATAAATTCAGATAGATCATCCATATTATATTACAAGAAAAATAAGAAGATAGGCTTTTTAGGATAAATGCAGCACAACACGTTCCTTCCAATTTCTTGAATGAGGAGAAAAGGCACATTTGATTTGGGTTTCACGATAGAGTGTAACATCGATTTCTGTTGATTCATCGCGTGATAGTACCATATTTTCTGATACACTACGATACGTTGTTGATACCATACGTTTCCATACAGGAACATAGAGTTTGATTTTAATCCAGCCATTTTCCTTTGGTTTCTTTTCCACAATAATCCCCTGAAATTCCGTTTGCCCCGTCATGATCACATTTAAATATGTAAGATCGCGTGCATAGTTCTTATTTGCTTTTGCTTTTTGATTCATGTCATACATCGCCTGAGGAATAATGTAGAAGTCTGTGGATTTCAGAATCAATCGATGAAGGACTCGCTGATTGACCAGATCAGCATATCGACGAATGGGACTCGATGCATGCGCATAGGTATCGGTTGTCAAACCATAATGTTGGGTCTTTTCTTCCTCGGCCAAGCAATATTCTGCCGAACTAAACGCTAGCTTCTCTAGTTCAGGAATATGCGTCTTATATTTCTCTAATTGCTCCCATTTTGGCTCCGAGTGACGGCGCAGAATACCCATCTTTGCCTTCTTTAACATCGCACCTGCTTCCGTATTATAGAAGATCATCATCTGTGCTACCCAATCATGTGCATCCGTAACAGGCTCCTTTGCTAAGTAGCTGGTGATCTCTTGGAGAAGTACTTTATAGGGAGAGGATGAATTCTGAAATTCCTCATAGGAATACGACTCATTGACACGAAGCATAGTAAGTGTCCATTTCTTATTTTGAATTTCTGTTCCTGTCCATATAAATTGAAGTGAAACGCCACAACATCCTTTTCCAGGAAGAAGAGAGCACATTTGTTCCGAATACTCTGCAGGAAGCATGGGGCGAATGACACGACCCTCCAAATCATAGAGTGTCTGCCCAATCAAGGATGCCATGATGTCGACCGCACTACCATCCTCTACGAATGTAGCTACATCGCTAATGGTAATGGTAACTTTCCATCCTTCTTCCACCTGTTCAAAGGTAAAGACATCATCTACATCTCGGCATCCTTGAGGATCAATATGAAAAGTGTATCCATTGAGTGCAAGGCGTGGAAGTGTTTTGGTGGGTTCGGGCTTATACTCGAATGTAGGATAGCGCCAAGGGCAAGCTTGCCAGATAAGCGCCTCTCGTTCCGCTTTTTCATCTCCAGACACACCAAGAATTTGCTGAATGTTTCCACGCGGAAACGTATCTTCCCATTTGTCAAAGCTAACAAGAACAATCAGATTCTTACTACGATCCTTTGAGCTACTGCCTACAATGAAATGCGGATACTTCTTATCATACGGAGTAAAGAGATACATGAGATGTCCTCGTCTCGTCATTCCATAGGATGATTTGTTAGTAAGTTCCAATGTTCCTACAATAAGAGGGTGTTGATCACGAAGTTCTAGTTCACAATGATCCTTTACCCATGCGATATGATCGCCTGGTAGACATTTATTAGCAAACTTTGCACCAACCCATTCGTGGAGGAGATCACCTGTATCACTTAGAATTTGAAAGTGGTTATCATCTTTGGTTTGGAGAATGCCTCGAACATTGGACAACGGCTGATCCACCTGTTTCATGCCAAATAGTTTCTCTAGTTGTGATTGATCCATGGTTGTCATATTTAAATAAATAGAGTCTGTCAATTTTAGGCTCATTTATTTATCGAATCGTACAGAAATGAGTCGCTGTGCCATGAGAAAATTCGATAAGCATATGACGGCAGATCGTCCATCTAATTCTGTTTTACAACAGGAACATCAAAATAGCGTAAGTGAACTACTACGGATACGAGAAGAACAGGATAAGGGTATTTTTCAACCCATTGAACTACCAGGTATGGTATCGATTACAAAGGAAGATAGTATTTATACCCCTTGGAAAACGCCCTCTACAAAATAAGTGAATTAAATGTTTTATATGATTTCCATACATCTTTTGTGATATGCGATACTGCTTTCAGTTTATCAGAAAATATAGTACACGCCCGTGACTTCACTAATATAAATACACTTTCCCCTGAAAAAGAGGGAATATATACACGATAGGGTACAATCTCAGAATGATAGATAGGATACGCAGAATGAAGATCATGTGCAGGATACAATGCACTTGCTTTTAAGATGCGAATTAATGACTCCTGATTGGCAGATCGAATTCCTGCATACATGGATACCACACCTCCAATCTGAAGCCAGTGTGATAAATGTTCAAATAATGTTTTCCAATCTTTTTCATTTTCTTGACTTGGATCAAATAAATCGATAATAATGACATCATACTTCTTTTTTGGATATTCAATAACTACTTTAAAAATATCATCATGATGCAAGGTAACACGTGAATCGTCCCATGCTCCTTTTGCCCATTGCGGATACTTATTTTTAAATAAATCCGTTACCTCCTTGTCCCACTCATACATATCAATTTGTTCAACATCATCCCATTTTACAACCTCTCTTAAAGTCGCCCCTTCCCCTCCACCAATAATCATCACACGTTTTCTAGAAAATAAGCATGCCATTCCAGGATGAACAAGTGCTTCGTGATAGATCTGCTCATCACTTTCACAACTTTGAATCTGATTGTCCATGTAACAGGCAACTCCCCAGTTTGGTCGATGAAGCATTTCCACCACGGTTCCTCGCTCTGTTGTTATTTGATCACAAATCGTTACATCTTGCCATGCAATGTTCATTCCTAATTCCGGTCTTTTTTCAATATAGATAGACATCTTATCTATGATCATACATAAGATATTTAGACTACGTGTGTGTTTTTATTTTATAGAATAGTATAAAAGAGTAGAAGCAATGGATCTACCATGGATCATTGCATATGTTCCTAATGCAATTATTATGGTTCTCCTCTTATCTATATTTGCATTACCAAAATACGGACTTTTTACTGCAATGCTACAAGGAGCAGCTATTATGTTTTATAGTTATGTTGCTCACATTATCGCACATTTTTTAAGTCGATACGAATGGATTAACACCATGAATCCGCACATTAATATACACCATAGAAAATTATGGGATGTTCCTCGCTGGGTTGATTTATTAATTGAGAGTTTCTATGATCTTAGTACATTTGCCACGGTTCTTATCGCGCAGTCCTATTTTGAATTTGAGTGGATTCATCCATGGGTGGTAATCGCTGCAGGCATCACCTATACCTTAATTCATATTTTTGATTACAGTATTTTTCATCCCTGTCAATACCATCAAGAACATCATCAACATACCTTCTGTAATTATGGCCCCGAGATCTTTGATCATCTATTACATACTCGATGTGATCCATCCTCGCCTTATCGTAATACAATAAAAGAATCTGCCTATACATTTCTTGCATGTATCATAACCTATGTACTAAAACAGTATACCGATTATTTTCCTGATGAGCCAAATCCACCCGTCCCTCGATCGGTGTCTGGCAGCGAAGAAACAATACGAACATGACGAATCCATCCCATATCGGGTGCAACAATCTGAAAAAGACGATCACCCTTATTTACAGTAGATTCACCCGTCATTGACCAAACAGGTGCCTTGAGTTCACCACGATAGCTCTTATCAATTACACCAGTTGAATTTGCCATCATAAGACCAGTCTTATAAATAGAAGAACGTGGAATCAGCCAGAAGTGGCTATCTGTTTTTAAATATTCATTTGATCCTCCATGTGGCATCGGCTCTACTTTGATTAATCGTGCTGTAATACCAAATGGAATAAATTCAGGAGTCTGTTTAATGATTACATCCAATGCAGAATGTAGATCAAACCCCGCATTGGAGTCAGAACAATTAAAAAGGGTCAGATAATGTGAGGACACATCCGTCGTCATTGGCAAAATCTCAAGCTCATACCAGGTATTCATTACTAATGATGTAGTGCACGGTTTCTTTAGGCGAAGCACTTCATAAAAGCATTTAAACCATAGCATCGAATCCTATCTAGAGATGAGGTGGCTTATGTTTGGAGGATATGGTTGGATTGGTGGTATGGTAAAGAAAATATTGAGAGAACAGGGTGAAGTCGTAATAGATGCCCGTTCACGGGCAGATCATGAGGATGGTATCATTGCAGATATTGAGTATTATGATCCTGATCGCATTTTGTGCCTGGTAGGTCGTACACATGGTCCAGGATATTCCACGATTGATTATTTGGAGCAAAAGGGTAAACTGGTAGAGAATGTTCGTGATAATTTGTTTGCACCCGTTGCATTGGCACTGATTGCCAGCAATTATGGTTTGCATCTAACTTATTTGGGCACAGGTTGCATTTTTACCTATAAGGAGGAAGAAAAAATCTTTAGTGAGATGGATCATCCTAATTTCTTTGGAAGTGGGTATTCCACCGTGAAGGGATTTACGGATCGCCTCATGCATTTCTTTTCCAATACGGTTCTGAATCTGCGTATTCGTATGCCCATTGTTGGATATCATCATCCGCGTAACTTTGTTACCAAGATTACTAGCTATGAGAAGATCTGTAGCATTCCAAATAGCATGACTGTGTTAGAGGATATGATTCCTGCAATGATTACCATGGCAAAGGATGGAAAGACAGGAACTATTAATCTGACAAATCCTGGTGTGATTTCGCACAATGAAATGTTAGAACTCTATAAAAAATATGTGGATCCGTCCTTTGAGTGGAAGAACTTTACACAGGAGGAGCAGGCTAAGATTCTGTTGTCCGAGCGATCGAATAATGAGCTGACGACCGATGAGCTACAGAAGATGTTCCCTACCATTAAAAATATCAAAGAAAGTGTGGAAGAGTTGTTTAAGGAGTGGGATAAAAGCCCTTTGAAAGCAGAGAATTAGAGTCTCAAGTATAAGGAATCAGATACAACGACGTCTCTCACAATCTGAGAGCGAACTTCTGTGATTTTTTCGACTTGCTCGGTATGTTGACAATATGTCGCCATCGCGAGCCATTCATCAAGCATATTCGCTAGTTTCATCACGGAGCGAATAAAGTTTCCTTCAAAGAGATCATACTCCTTACAGATAATGGAAGCGTGTTCTCCATTCATCCATCGCCACATCGGTTCCACCATATGCGTGCTAATTGTCCAATAGCCTTCCACTGGATAGCCAATTTGACTTTCAATAGACTGAAAGGATTCGGCCATGTTCCGAATTCGCTGAATGGTCTGTGTGATTGTAGAAGGAACGGATAGGGTCTGCGGCTGATTCTCTGTGTCCTTCTTCTCTTGAAAGCAGGCCAGAACAGCAACCAATTCATTTCCAGATAGCTGTTGCAATGATCCATCCACATATAATTCTGTCATCAAAATCGGATGTCCCTCGTTAACTTCCGTCGCCAAGACACCTTTTAGTCCAAGATCATCTTGTGTAAGGGTCATAGAATCGGTATGACGAATGTATCCCATGTGATGCAGAAAGTGCACAACATCGTCGATGTTATAATATTCAGACATCTCTTTGATCTCGTTCTCTATCCATTCCAAGTCTCCTTTCATTTTCTGATAGGTATGATAATCCGCTAAGGCTTTATTCCATTTGGGACCGAGTTGCTTATTCTTGATGCCATCTAGTTCTCGTTGAACTTGTTTTTTCTCCGCATTGACTGCGGCTTTCATCTTCTGTTCCAATTCAAGACGCTTTTCACAACCAGACAGATATGGTTCTTCTACTTTGATCTCGCACAGTGTTTTCTTTAATTTATCTAGATCCTCTAAACGCTTCTGAATATGCTCTTCTTGCTGCTTATACCAATAACTATGTTTCATAATTTCAAGCCACTTCAAAGGAGTCTTTGAAGCCTGTAACGTTTTCAAAACAAAGTCATAGTGAAAATCCATACGACTCTCAATTGGCGGCCTGGCACCTTTCATCATCTTAAACATCTCTTCAGGGGTAGCCGGTTCGCGATCAGGAAGATAAATCACTACACCCTTGTCATCCTTGCCACGACGACCCGCACGTCCCGCCATCTGAAGATACTCATCATTGCGCAACATTCTCATGGCACCTGTCGCATCATCATATTTCTTGAAGCCCGCAAAGAGAACCGTCTTTGTCGGCATATTCAGACCCACCGCAAAGGTTTCCGTGCAAAACATCATCTTCACATAGCCCTTTGAGAAGAGAATCTCGACAATCTCCTTTAACAAGGGAAGCAGCCCACTATGATGAAAGGCGATTCCTCGGCACAGAAGATTATAGATCTGATGATATTGTGGAATGGTCTCCAGATCTTTCATGTGGCGATGAAGATGAAATGAGATGATATGTTTGACCGCCGCCACATCCGAGGTGTCCAACAAAGTATGCTCCACCTTTGATGCATAGCTCTCACACTGCTTTCGACTCAGAACGAAGAAGAGAGATGGCAGTAGTTCCTTCTTTTCTAAGATGGTAATGGTCTCATTTAGTTGATGGACAAAGTGTGACACGTGGACTTTTCCTTCCATACCACCTTTAGCTCCATTACCCTTTGCCTCTTTGACATGACGCTGAAAGGACTCCTGATCTTTCTCTTTGCGCTCCTTGGAATGTAACCAGTTCTTGTACGCCTGTTCATAGTAGACTTCAGATGCATCCATAATCGGGATTAACTTTTCCTGCTGAAGAACATAGTGCGTCAAGGGAACAATGCGATATTGCGTCTCAATCAAGTGGATCGGTTTCTGCTTTAGTTCGCCTAGCCAATTAGCCAAGTACTCAGGATGATCCAGAGTCGCAGAGAGCATGACCATGTTGATGGAGGGTGGAAGTAAGATCATGGTCTCTTCCCAGATCTTGCCGCGATCCTTGTCATTGATGTAGTGACACTCATCAAAGATGATTGCATCTACATCGTCCATGGAGATAGAGGCTGTTAATCCAAGGCTCTCCGTGAGGGTTCCCTTTTTATAGAGCAAGTTTCGGAGAATTTCCGTTGTCATGATTACAATTTGGGCATCAGGGCAGAACTTAATATCACCTGTCATGATTCCCACGCGCGCTTCTTTGAACTGGTGTGTCAGGTCATGGAATTTTTGGTTGGAAAGAGATTTGATCGGCGTCGTATAAAAGACACGCTTTCCCTTTTTCAGAGAATGATAAATTTGGTATTCTCCTACCAAAGTCTTTCCTGAACCTGTTTTTGCACAAACTAATACATTTTCATCTTTTGCAATGGCCGCAATCGCATATTGTTGAAAGAGATCCAGCGGAAAAGAATACGGATGCGCAGGCAAAACGGGGGTCGTGGAAAGATCGGGTTGGATCAAGAAAGATGACATGATGTATACTATCCTTTATCAAATAGATGGTTTCATCAATTTTATATATTTTAGTATAAAGACCTGGTAGATCCATTATAGTAGAAATATGTTGATTACTTTCGATGAAATTCGTGCAGTAACCGATCTTACTTTTACAGGTGCTTTACATATTGGCGCGCATGAGTGCGAAGAGATTCCCTTCTATCAGAAACTTCAAGTTCCTAATGTGATTTGGATGGATGCAATGAAAGATAAGGTGGAACAAGCCATATCACGTGGAATCCCCAATGTATATCATGCCGTTGTTACGGATCAGGATGATCAAGAAGTAACATTTCATGTGGCAAACAATGGCCAGAGTTCGAGCGTATTGGAATTTGGAACACATTCACAAGAGCATCCGTGGGTAACCTATGTGCAGGAAATTAAACAGAAAACAACAACAATTGATACATTTTTTACAAAGGAGGGCATTGATCCGTCTCTTTATACCTTTTGGAATTTTGATATTCAAGGTGCAGAGCTCATGGCGCTCAAGGGTGCTTCTCATGCGATTCAGTATGCAAAGGCGCTTTACTTGGAAGTCAATGAGAAAGAGCTATATCAAGGATGTGCTCTTCTGCCTGAGCTGGATGCATTTCTTGAAACACATGGATTTGAACGCATATTGACTTGTATGACAGAACATGGCTGGGGTGATGCTCTATATTTGAAGAAAGCTTAAACATAGGCGGTTAATATATAGTACATGAAAACCGTTGTGGTAACACTAACCGATGAAGCTTATTTTAGCAAGGCAAAGAGAACAATTTATGATATTCGATCACGTGGAGAATGGACGGGTGATCTCGTGTTGATTACCGTTGGATTTCGTGCACCCCAAAATTTCCTCGATTACTATAAAATTACGCAAAAATACGTAGATCATGTTAATACAGATCGATTACTACAACAATACCATCATCATCCCATTCGCCCTACCTGTGATAATCGCGAATTTGCAAAGTTGACCCAGTGGGATAAATTCTATGTATTTGATTCTTTTTTTATGCAATGGGACAAAGTCGTCTATCTAGATGCGGGACTACGTGTTCTCGATCGCATTTCGTATCTTGCGGATCTCCCATGTGATGGTGTCATTATGGCACCAGATGATGCAGCACACTATGATCAAGAGAAACGGTTTGGTGGTATCATTGAAACAGATCGTAATCCAGAGGTAGTGGCGAAGCTCTTTGAAGAATATAGCCCAGATATGTTGAAAGAGCGCTACTTTCTAAACTGCATTTGGATGTATGATACATCGATTATTACACCCAATACATTTCAAGAACTAGTTGAAACCATGAATAAGTATCCAATTTGCCGCTGCAATGAAATGACCGTGATGAATCTGATTTTTACATTTAAAAAGAAGGCATGGAAACCATTTCCTGAATGGGTAACGGAAAAGAAGCGGCTTTTTGGCTGGACAGAGCATGATCGCGATTATGGATCGCATACCACATGGCGCGATTTTTGCTTTATGAAGTATCCATTTACCATTAATTTCAATTGTGTATAATTTAAAGAAATATGATATAAAATATATAACATGGAATTGATTGATGCCATTTTGTATATCAATTTAGAACATCGAACGGATCGTAATGAGCATATTCTTGCAGAAATTGCAAAAATATGTCAGGATCCTTCCAAAATTCATCGGATTGATGCTATTAAATGTGATCCTGGTGCACTCGGATGCGGATTAAGCCACATCAAAGCATTGCAGTATGCATTATCACATTGGGACTGGCATCGTGTTCTTGTCCTAGAAGATGATTTCACATTTAAGGATGATACGGACATTAAGAGTCGTCTCGCAGAATTAATGTACTTTCATATGGAAATGGATATGGGTTTGCTCTCCTATAATCCCAATCGATTTCAGACAAGTAGGGTGATACGTGATCAAATTCATCGTGTTGTTTATTCACAGACGACCTCATCCTATGTGATTGCGCGTACCTATATTCCTACATTAATACGTAATATGAAAGAATCAACGATGGATATGCAACTTCATGGTAAGCGTCATGAAAATTGCTTGGATATTCACTGGACTCTGCTACAACCGAAAGGAAATTGGTATGCAATCGTTCCAGCAATTGGATATCAATATGATAACTATTCCGACATTGAAGGGCAACATACTGCGTATGGATGTTAATAAATTATTATAATATTTATAATAGAATGAAGTGTGCTGAAGTCAAATCATCAAAATACCAAACTAGAAAATCTCCCGCATTTCATGCAGGAGATTGTAAAGGAACTCGCAAAAGAGGTAAAGATGGAATGTATGTTTCCCAAGCAGACAAAAGAGGTATTTATAAATGGGTCAAAGTCCAAACCAAAAAACATAAAGGAAAATACTACGACATTCATAATAATGGGGCTCGCCCCTTTCGTGTATATATAGATGGTTCTACAGTCCATATTTATAAAAGTACTCTCCAAAATGACAACTATGATAAATTGGTTCGAACCATTAAGACAAAAAAGATATATATTGGAGGAGAAAAGAGAGAACGTGGTAATTCGATTGTGCTTCATCTTTCCGGAAATAAATATATGCATATTGGATGTGAAATTTATGAATTTCACATGGAAGATGAGGTAGATTCCTATTTCTCTATCATTGGAAATAGTGATGTCCCATACCCTGTCTTATTAGGAACAGAATATGTATATTTCATGTTAGATTATCGCTATGTTCCACGAACTGCCTTTTCAGCATCTATGACAAAGAAGGATTGGAAAGATGCCTATCAACGCTATTATGGATGGATTCATCCAATGACAGGTGAAAAATCAGATGGACAAGACAGGGATGGCTTGGAGGCACAATCCAAGAAAATGAAAGGATTTCATCTGATCACGAAAACAAATTAGATCATTTACAGACGTTCCCATTCTGCCTCATAAATGTCATCAAACGGATAAGGTCCAATGGGACCAAACCACCGAGAAGGTGCGATTACCTTCTTTGCATGAGACAGCCATACACACCACCAAATAAAGGTTGAATTTGCCATAATAAAATGTTGAAATTGTTGAAGTAATGTAAATGCATGAATATCAGAACCTTCATTCAATAAATACACATTGGAAAGGGAGGCGATTATAGGGACTTCATTCCAAAATGAATTATCATCGCTTGTAAGTACCCAGATAGGATCCGCAACAATCGTTTTCATTTTCTCAATCGCTCTCTCATAATAATCCACCGTTAATGGTCCATGAAAATTAACCATATGTGCATTTTTAAGATAATCCGTTCGACGTGCATGGACAATTACTACACGATCCTTGTTATCCAATAAATACTGATATTTATTGGATACCTCCCTCATCAATGATTCACTCGGACAAAAGAGCTCCTTGATTTCCTCTTTTACTGATTCATCATAATACTTTGATGATTGATAATAACCATTTAGATAAATATTAGAAGAAACGGATGGAATCTCTTTATACATGGTGGGCAAATCCTCACTCCATTGAACAGGAAAGTGCGGAAGAGAAGAAACGAGATAGGGGTGTAACTTTTGTAGAATCGTATTCCAATACACAGGGCGATTACCATTTTCTTGAATATGAAGAAGCGTAAGATGACCCCCTGTTCTACGAGCATAGGCATATGCTGCTGCAATTTGGAATAGTTGGTTACCCAATCCACCCATTACATTTACACTTACAATCGACATTCTATCGTAACTATAAATTTAATCTTTAGATCTTTATGTTGTCTTTAGTTGAGACTGTAATGTTGCACCAATAATGGAACCCAATCCTGTGCAATTATCATATCCCACTTTTGCTGCATAACTGCCATTTGATCCACGAATAATATCATGAAAACAACTTGAAGGTGCCGCATAGAGAATAGGGTTAATGAATCGTTTTGATACAATTGCCGCAAGATAGCCTGCAATGATTGGAGCAGCTACACTTGTACCGCCAATCACATAATTTTGACCATTGACAATGAACACAACACCTGTATTAGGATCAGCAAGAGAGGCAAGATCAGGTATGGAACGCATGGTACCTGATATCTTACTCTGATAAGCTGGCTTAGAATAGACACTACTTACTCCACCACCCCCAGATGACCATGCAGATTCTACAGTACGATTATCATAGTTTCCACTTGGGCAGATAAGTGATGTGCCACCCACCGCTGTTACATTTGGATTCGAACTCGGAAAATCAATATAATTACCACTACCACCCACACCATCATTTGAACCATTATCACCTGTTGCAACACATATTGAAATACCAGCCGCAGTTAATGCAGACAGTTCCGTATTAATATTTGCAATAAGCGAACTAGAATAATATATTTCAGGAGCACCCCATGAACATGAAATCAGATTCGGTTTATAATTTACTCCACTTACTGTAACATTAGTTGTACGCATATAATTTAATAGTGTGGGAAATGCTGCCAATGTATTAGGCGCAATGTATAAAATGATTGTAAGACTTGAAGTCGGGCATGCACTGCCAATGGTTTCTACATCGAGTGTATTTTCCATAGTCGATCCACCATCATTGATATTTGGCTTATTTTTTGCGCCAGCAATCGGTACAATAATGACGCGCGGCTGATTTATCGGTGCAATGCCAAGCGCTGTCCAATATTTTTGTACATCACCGTTGCTTAGAACACCATATGAATCAACAGAGCCATATAAACCACCACCAAATGAAACAACACCAACCACATAGTTGGATTTAACAGGAGCCGGAATATTGTAAATGGTGCGAACCTGATTCATGTTAAAATAGGATGCATTTGCTGCAGGTTTAATTTGCGGATTTCCATGAGGAATGAGATGCATACGCGATTTCATCGAATATGGAACAACCGGTGCCGTAAGATTATGAGCATTTGCCCATATAGTAAGTTTGGTCTTATCATCACCAAACACATCTAGCAAAGCAGGTGTTGGACAGTGCGTAGACAATCCAAATTGAGATGCAGAGGCCTTTAGTGAATCGGAATAGGGGGTAATAATAGATGCCATTTCTATTATAATATTATAATTTATATTTGGTTGATATACCGATCATTATAAGAAACATGACGCCCCTCAATGGTAGAAAACCCTTCTAGTTGCCCACCATAAATGTATTCATAATAATAAAATGAGTGAGTTTCTTGCATTCGCTTCCAATATTGATCAATCGCACATACATCCGATGGCATTCCTGAGGCAAGATATGCTGCACCCTCCTTGATATTTTGCAATAGAACCTTTGCAGATTCTCGACGAACAATATAACCAGTGGTTGTCTGGTTATTTCGAATACGATGAAAATGATGCCCCATCATAACAGCGGTGGATTCCATCCGATCTCCACGAGGTGTTAGTATAATCACATCCCAGTCTGGGATATTTTTAATATTTTCCCACTCTGCCACAAATTTTTCAAAATTAGTATGGTTTAAGATCACAAAATCATCTTCCATCAACAATAAAACCTCCTCGTCCGTAGATAAAAATTCTTCAATTACGGCAATATGCGATAGAGAACATCCCAATGCACCATTTTCATGACGAATGGCATTAAAACGGGTGATCCTTGAAAAGAAGGGCTGCTGTGATTGAAGATGCTCAATATGCTCTTTTCGATCGGTTCGTGATTCTAAATTAATATATCGCCCATACATTTTTATTTATATCATACATTTTCTTTAAATGAATCATACACGTGGAAAAATAGTTCATAAAATATGTTACTTAAAGTAGAATTCAAATAATACATTTATTATGTCTAACGTGATTCTTCTCATTCTATCATGTGAGAGGTACAGACATAAAGCAGAAATTCAGAAAAATACATGGTTGCGAAATCTACCTCCGCAAATTATGTATTTTCATGTCATTGGTGATCAGCATCGCTGTGCTGGAGCAGAATTTGTAATCGATGTTCATAACCGTGTTCTGTACACAAATACGTTAGATGACTATGTTTCACTTCCCCATAAAATCATTACGGCAATCCATGCAGTAAATGCCACATTTCAATATGATTATCTTTACAAAACGGATGACGATCAAGCATTAGTTAACCCACATTTCTTTTCATGGCTCAGCAGCACCATTACACCGTATCATTATGGTGGCTATGCTGTCGATATTGAAACACATCACTCTGATTATTGGACATTTCATAGCGAATTGCCTCGAAATGTCCTTTTGGAAAAAACAACATATTGCTCGGGTCGATTCTATTTTCTCTCTAAAAATGCAGCACGCGCTCTGTTACAAAATAAACCTTCCATTTCACAACGCGTGATTGAAGATCATAGCATTGGATATTTTCTACCAGAGGATTTCAAACAGGGTATTTTGCGGATGAATGAGATGGTTCAATCCAGCTTGATCGATTATCAGCCATAAATAATCAATATAAACCCCCATTTATTGTATTATAATAATATAATAAATGGTTGCTGTTTCGATTCTTACACCCGTCTATAATGGCATCGAATATCTAGAAGAATGTATAACAAGTGTACTACAACAAACCTTTACCGATTGGGAACTATTCATTGGTATTAATGGACATGGAATAAGTGGTGGAGACGCAGCAGTCATTGCCAAACATCTTTCGCAGGATCCACGCATTCGAGTGATTATTCAGCCACCACCTCTTACAGGGAAGGTAGAAAGCCTTCACGATCTGCTTCCCCTATGTTCCGCTCCATGGATTGCGGTGTTGGACTGTGATGATAAATGGGAACCTTTGAAGTTGGAACGACAAATGAAAGTACTTTTATCTGATGCGCAACAAGCGGATGTAATCGGTACTTTCTGTCAGTACTTTGGTGAACGTCACGATCGTATTACTCTACCCATTGGTTATGTTGACCCATTTGTTTTATTTGATTATAATCCAATCATCAATAGCAGCGCGCTTATCAAAAAAGAGCGATGCACTTGGAAATACACGGATATTAATTATGGCGTAGAAGATTTTGCATTATGGATGGAAATATGCCTACAAGGAGGAAAACTATATAATATTCCCGAATATTTGACCTGGCATCGTATTCATCCAACTTCCGCATTTAATAGTAAAGGATATTCGGATGATGCCATTCGATCACGTTATAAGGATCAGTTTTATATAAAATAGGTGGGGTTTAATTCATAGGATACATGAACATGCGATAGCAAATACTGGAAAAAGAACCACTTATCAATATTACATTTTGTGCAGCGTACCACCTTTGCAAGAGATGGACGACTAATATATGCAGAGAGCATGACTTGTTGATCCTTTCCCGCAAATCGTTTCATTTGAAAGTAGTGCTCCAAAGTAAATTGATAGACTCTTCTCCATTCGAGGCATGCTGGAATTCCTCCTCCCCACAGTCCACCTACCAGGCGAGTTTCATTCCACTTTTTTGTGATAGGTTCTCCGTAAATTCCATCACGTCTCCTCAGTTTTTCTCTTACTGTTAAATCTCCCATGGATTGAAGAATAATAGTTTCTCGTTCCAAATACTTGGTAAGTGGAAAACTGTCTAAGACAATCGATGGAATATGCGGATTGCGAAAGGCTCCAATGTCACACCAGAAGAAATACTCCGTTTGAAATGGATTCGCATAAATGGCTTTCTCCACAAAAAACGGCTTCTCTGCCCATACAGAATAGAGCTGAGGTGAATGGTTTTTTGCTTCAGGATCCATCGTCCATTGTTCCTTCCAACGGTGCTCATATAATTTCCATGTTTCCAGTTGTTCAAATGGAAGAACAATGATATGTAATGGACGACCTTCCCGTAACTCTGTTAACGTTTCTACCATAGATTCATCAGTAAAGATCACAATAGGAGCTTTTAATTTTAAAAAGGTTTTTGCCCATCCTAGATATTGTTCTTTGTTAAATTTCGACTTAATTTCATAATAGGCGGTAACAACTGTACATGCCATACTATTTTTAGCTCATAAATCCTTTTTATATTTTTGACACACTACATAAGACTGGTGTATGATTTATGATTAGAATGAGTTATTGCTACATGCTCTATACGGATGAAGGACAAACCTATATTGGCGCAACAGTTGATCCGGACAGACGGTTGCGCCAACATAATCAAGAAATTTCAGGAGGAGCTCGTGCAACAGGAATGCGAGTAGCACAAGGATTAGTTTGGAAACGTGCCTGTTATATTACTGGTATTCCCGAATGGAAATCTGCGTTGCAGATTGAATGGCGATGGAAACAACTGGGGAGAACACAATGCAAACAGATTCGAAATCCAATTGACCGTCGTTTCCATTCCCTTAAAATCCTATTGGCCATGGAGAAACCAACCGAGAAAGCAATCCCTTATGAAGCATATCCTGAGGGTAGACCTCAGATTTTATGGGACTCAGAGGAAATGCGGTTGCGATATGATGCATTACTTTGAAACCTTTGCAAATCCACTTTCAAAACTACCGGATTCTGTCATATCTAGTAATGCTTTCATCGTCAGTTTAGATTGAATAAGATCCTCTTCTGCCTGATTGGGCTTTGCATTCACATCAACGGAATGTTTCATTGGTTGTGTAAATCGCTCCTCAATTGTAGGAACACTGGTAGAAGCAAGCTGATCCATTGTGCCTGGCGACATACCAAAGAATCCTTCATCGCGCAGATCTTTTGTAAAATAGAGCACGATAAATAACATTAAGATGCAAAATACAAAATAATTCATTCCAAATACTTGCATTTTATATTATAGATTAATATTATTCGTAGGGATCTTATCTGTATTATATATATTACTTTAGATTTGTGTGAATAAGACGTAAATAAATACGTGTTACTACAGTACAATGTCATCCTGGGCAAATCGTAACATTCCTCGAAAGCGTGATCTTTCCCAGATTCCTTCCGAGTTCCGTCCGACCATTGTTCCTCGGGCAGAACGCCCAGAAGTGGTTCTATCTGAGAAATATCAAGATATCCCAATGAATGAAGTCATATATCCGAGCATGAGTTTTGAGGATCTGTACAATATTGGCTCTCGTTTACCGAATGATCGTCCCCATGACCGGTCTGTCAAAAATGACGTAAAGAAGGCAGAGCCAATCGATAAACGTCAATACCAAATTAAGAAGATTGAATCAGGATATTCTTCTCAGGCAATTGAGCTTCACTACCAAGATAAATCATATGTGTTTGTAATTTTGCGCCATATCGGTACAACTCGAGACAATGATCTATGGATTACTTCCTATAACATGATTCGTCGATTCTATACCAATAAAATCATTATTATTGATGATAATTCGAGCATTAATACTGTCAATGGTAAGTTAACGAATGCGGAGGTAATTCAAAGCGAATGCAACGGGGCAGGTGAGATTTTACCTTATTATTACTTCTTAAAGAATAAATGGACTGATCGTATGATCTTTGTGCATGACAGTATGTTTCTTCATCGACGATTTACAGATGAAGAACTGGATCGTCCTATTTCATTCCATTGGCATTTTAACAGTGAGGAATTTAAAGGGGATCGCAAAATTGCAACCTATTTAACCATGTTACCCCATGCAACGGATTTAGTAGAATATGCGGCAACCGCCGATTGGAAAGGATGTTTTGGAGGCGCGAGTATTATTGACTTGTCGATTGTAGAGATGTTAGAGAAGAAATATCAAATATTTTCGAAATTGATTTTATCAATTCGCAATCGTAAGGATCGTGAGACATTTGAACGCATTCTCGGCATTCTACTTTGCCGAGAAGAACTCATCAATCCGGCTCACCCATCCAATTTTGGTGCAATTATTCGATACCCAAAAGCATTTGAATCAGATTCTATTAATTATGAAACCGCCGCGCATATTTTGTCACAGGCAAAATATGATACAGCGATTATTAAGGTATGGAGGGGTCGATAATAAATTGTGGAATTATTTTTCTTTAATTTTGTAATCATTCAGTATACCTGCATGATTTCAATCGACCAACTGAAGAAGGAGTGGCAAAATGCCCGCTGGCAAGGAATTATTCGCCCCTACAGCGCCGAGGATGTTGTCCGTCTACGTGGTTCAGTTGCTGTAGAGCATACACTCTGCAAAAATGGTGCCACTAAACTCTGGGATCTTCTTCATTCTGAGCCCTACGTAAACTGCCTTGGTGCTCTAACTGGTGGTCAGGCGATGCAGCAGGTAAAAGCAGGCGTGAAGGCCATTTATTTGTCTGGTTGGCAAGTGGCCGCAGATGGTAATACAAGCTGTGCCATGTATCCCGATCAATCCCTCTATCCAGTTGATTCCGTGCCACGCATGGTGGAGCGCATTAATAACTCCTTCCAACGTGCAGATCAGATTCAATGTGCCAAAGGTCTTACCTCTGCCGATCCAGCCTTTATTGACTACTTCGCTCCCATTGTTGCGGATGCCGAAGCTGGATTTGGAGGAGTTCTGAATGCATTTGAGCTTACCAAGGCCATGATTAAGGCAGGTGCTGCCGCCGCCCACTTTGAAGATCAGTTGTCTTCTGTGAAAAAGTGTGGTCATCTTGGTGGCAAGGTTCTTGTTCCTACCAAGGAGGCTGTAGACAAACTGGTTGCTGCTCGTCTAGCAGCGGATACCATGTGTGTTCCTCTGATGGTTGTGGCACGCACCGATGCGGAGGCAGCAGATCTAATTACATCGGATTATGATGAAAATGACAAGCCATTTCTGACAGGTGAGCGTACAGTTGATGGATTCTTTAAGACCAAGAAAGGTCTTGATCAGGCCATCTCGCGTGGTCTTGCCTATGCTCCTTATGCAGATATGGTCTGGTGCGAAACAGGTAAACCTGATCTGAAGTTTGCCAAGGCTTTTGCCGATGCCATTCTTGCCAAGTTCCCTGGAAAACTCCTGGCCTACAATTGTTCTCCTTCTTTCAACTGGAAGAAAAATTTAAGTGATGCAGAGATTGCTGTGTTTCAGAAGGAACTCGGTGCTATGGGATACAAGTACCAGTTTATTACCCTTGCCGGCATTCATTCCATGTGGTACAATATGTTTGACTTGGCTCGTGATTATACGGAGCGTGGCATGACAGCGTATATTGAAAAAGTTCAGGAACCCGAATTCCGTGCCCGTGCACAAGGTTATACCTTCGTGTCTCACCAGCAAGAAGTCGGCACGGGCTATTTTGATGATGTTACCAATGTTATTCAGGGTGTTTCATCCACTACGGCACTCTCTGGATCCACGGAGAAGGAGCAGTTTTAAAGAGAGTTATTTTCAATCTAAAGATATTCGTAATAGTAATTACAAATGTCCGATGAATCGGTTGAACAAGTTGTTGTAACAGAGTCTACAGTAGAACAAGAACAAGAGGTCGTATCAGAACTACATGAACAAGTGGTACGATTAACAATTGAAGCGGTTGATCATGTGACCGAATCATCTACCCAAACAGATGCTATTCCGCCCAATGATCCAAACGATTTAACTCTACCTATCGAAAATGCAATTCATCCTATGAATATCATTACCAATATTAATATGGTACAAGTACCTGTTTCTATTGCGATTTGTGCTATTTCCTATCGAGGTGCACCTTATATGTATGAATGGATTCGCTATCATTTTTGTTTAGGAATTGATCAGGTCTACATTTATAATTATGATGATACTCCACCCTATCCGAATTCCTATTCCATTACGGTGATTCCATGTAAGGCGGTAGGAAAGGAGTTTGATGTGTATCCTCATTTTATTGAACATTTTGGAAAACGTCATACATGGGTTGCATTTATAGATATCAATGAATTTATTATATTAAAAAACCATCCATCTATTCATCCGTTCCTAAGTGACTATCGTGGATGCAATGCGATTGGCCTAAATCGTGTTACATTTGGTACAAATAACTTGGTGGAATACACGGAAGAACCGGTTACCAAGCGATTTATTCGTTGTGCTGAAAAGCCTGATAACTTTATTCGATCTATTGTTCGAATCGACTATTTTGAGAATGTCATCAATAAACATCATATTAAACTAAAAGCTGGACATACCTATAATACTCGATACCAAATTATTGATCGTGACATTCAACCAAATGGTCCAATCGATGTTGCATGTATTCATCATTATTATACTAAATCAGAAAGTGAAATGCGTCTTTTGATAGAAGATGGATGGGAAATTCCTTCTTTTCCATTGGATCAGATTCATGCACAATTTAGTGAAATCTACAACACGGATGCGTGGGATTTCTATTCCAGTCGATTATAAACCGCGTAAAATACACTGATAAAACTTCTACGGATCGATTGAAGCCAATGGCTTCAACCGCTGATAGCTCAATTGGTAGAGCGGAGGACTGTAGTTGTCTTATAGTAGTGATCCTCAGGTCGCTGGTTCGATTCCGGCTCAGCGGAGTTCCTATTTGAATGATTCGTAATGATTCAAATAAGAACGTTTTCAAATTACTTTCTACGAGTTCTTCGCGATCTCTTGCATTTTTTGGCTTTTCTGGATTTTCCTCCCTTTATGTGTTTCATTAATTTAAGATTGCCTTTACATGATGATGTATAAACAAGATGTAATGTATTTGTATTATCGTATAAGAATATATTATTAGAATATAAACAATCTAAACTTAAATATTTTGGTATTGCCTCATTAAGCGCTGTATAGACTGTTTTCATATAGTTTGTATTAACATTTCTACCAGTTTGTCTTGCTCTTTCCGCTATTCGATTTAATACGACATCTACATCATTCATAACAATTACCAAATTTACAACATATCCTAAATCTTTAAGTCTTTTGATAACATTTTCAGAATACCACTCAAAATTCCTTCCTGTTCCATCAAATATTATATTTTTGTTTTGTTTGATTGCCATCTCATACGATTTATTATTAATTACACTTACTTTATCATAACAGTTGGTATTATTATTAAAAAGTTTTATTAATATTTCATCTGGATCAATATTAATAAATTCATGTTGTTCTTTTTCTAATAATTGAACTGTATCTAGCTTAGCCCCTGACTTACCACTACCTGGACCACCAACTAATACGATTGCTATTTTATCAGCACTTGCATCTTTTAGACGATCTTCTAAAAATGCATCGACTACTTCTATTTTAGGAGTGATATCGCATGACATTTCTATATAGTATTTATTTTTAAAAGATTCATGTCGAGCAGCACGTATACGTTACACCAGCCTGTGGATTTCCTACACATCCTCCAGCCTGATAGGTACAAACTTGATCCGTAAAGTAGTAATTGGGTCCGAGCTGATTCGCGCAATAGTTGCACATCCAAGCACATCCTGTGCCAGCGGATACACTGAAAGAGATGCAACCATTGGTGATTTCACTGCAGGTTTCGGGGATAAGCAGGGCAGGTGGTGATATGTGTGCATGAGAAACAACAAAGAGGGAAAGAAGAGTGATAAGAAGGCCACGCATGATATCTATTATAGTTATGATTAAATTAATGGCGATTACGACGCGTGCGTCTTTTCGATCCACCTCTAGAAGCGGATAATCCTTCTAATTGTGATGTACAGTCCGCTTGAATTTGCAAGGTTATATCTACTGCTTGATCAATGCGAATGCGATTCATAATACTAAAATCAGCTATCGGAAGTAATACACGTTGTACAAGATTATGAATTGATTGACTGAGTATACGTAATTCCTGAGGTGAATAGGGTTCATCACCTTTTGTACATCGCCCTTCCAGCATAGACTCATAAAAATGATCAAATGATGGATGAAGTGAACCAGGATATAAATAATAAAATAATTGAAGAATTGTATTTCCTAAACCAAATGCATCAAAATGTGTAAATGATACTTCAAACATATTATTTTCATCGTTGTGTGATATTGGTCTTGTATTATTTAATGCAGTCATATTCTGTCTAGTTTTTCTAATAAGATCAATTTTTGCCTGATTGATACGATATCGATTTCTCTCTTCCATCGATTGACTACGATCTTCTCCTTCACTATATCGCACATCTAACATATAATTCCAATCTGTAATAATGCCACTCATATATGTTGAAACTTGAGATATCAGGTGGTCTGTTATTTTTTTATCAGTGATCATTAACTTAAATGCCTCTTTTACATTTGGAATGGGTGGTCTTGCTTCATTTGGAAATGTTGTAAGATAATAAAAAATAAATTCAGGTGGATTACAATAAAACCCATTAAATGGATATGTACTTTTAAATTCTTGCTCTGATTTCAACCAATCAAAATCGATTATAGTCATCACTCCAGTAGACGGTTGGATCATTACATTTGGTGAACGAATATCTCCATGAATATAATGCGATACAACAAGGCGTTGTACCTGTATCAGTAATTTTCCTACTTGATCAATGATCGTAGAAATAGGAATTCTACGAAGTTGTACACGATATTCGCGAATCGCTGGAGTAGTAATGGTACTAATATCCACACCCAAATTTGGCATATGCATCGCATAGATAGAACTTTCTGGTGTAAGTGCATTTGCTGCAGCACGTATTCCATTTAGACTTGATTGTCTCATTTGATTACGTAATGTAGTAGCAATCGCTGGAGTAAGATTTCGTAATTTTAGTCGACGTTGATATCGACTAATACGATGGCCATCATTATGACCCATTACTTCTGAAACCAAAGGTACTGTATTTAATACTTTTTGATAAGATACTGGATCATAAAATACTTTTGCAATATTACCTGGAAAATCGACTCGCTGCCCTGTATTGGGATCAATATTAGGTGGCGCGGGAGATACAGCAAATCCAAATCCTCCAGGATACCCTAGTATCCTCATACTTGCATTAGGAAGAATTTCTGGAATGGGTGCCGCGACAATGGGTGCCGCAACAATGGGAGCCGCGACAATGGGAGCTGCACTACGATTTGCTCTTGGTAGTCGATTATTGGGAAGAGCATTTACTCTACGATTTCTTTCTCTTGGAGTGTTATGATGTTTTACTGGACTTCCTCTGGTATTATTTCTTCTTGTTCTTCTACGAATCGGAAGCAATGGTCTTTCAAAACTCATCGTATCTCTAATAATGATGATGAAAATACATTTTTTATGTAACGAATATCGGAATTAAAAAATATATTGATTTTTTATTATTTTAGGCGTAATACGAAGTGTAATAGAACACCAAGTAAAATGCTTAGTTGCTGTAAGCAAGACCACCCATGCCCGACATAATGCGGAGAACGTTGTAGTTGGTGGCATAGACGCGAACAGTCGATGACAGGTTGGTGCCAACGGCGTTGTTCGAGACAGTCAGCAGCAGAGTCGTGTTATCGATACGCGACAAGTTGCAGGTGCCTGATGGCTGGTGCTGCTCTGGCTGCAGGGCAAACGAGTACACGTTGATGCCGACAGCTGGGATGTTGGTGTGGTGCTGGTATGGCTGAACCCAGTTGAAGTAGTTGCCGTCGCGAACCTGGAAGCGGTCGTGGCCGTTGAGCTGGAGGAGAGCGGTGATGGTCGGGTTCTTGCCAGCCATGCCCTCGACACGGGTGACGGAGTAACCAGACTCCAGAACGGAGCGGTCCCACCAGTCCGAGTAGTTGAACGGCTGCTGACCCTTCCACGGGTTGATGACGGAGTCATCGCACGAGACGTACGAGTCACGCTGGACGACCCAGACGAGCTCCTTGCATGGGTGGTTAAAGTTGAGCTTCAGCTTGTTGGCCGAAGAGGTGATCGACTCACCGCCAGTGAACTGGAGGACGTCAATCAGGTACTCGTGCGAGACCTGGGCGAACTTGCGGCGCTCATCCGTGTCGAGGTAGATGTAGTCGACGTACAGAGAGGCAGCAGCCAGACCGCACTGGCCAACGCGGTTGCGAATGGCGTGGGCGTCCGACGAGTTCGAGTAGTCCCAGCAGAGGTTGTTGAGAGAGTTGAACTCGAGGTTGATGCGAACCTCGTGGTACTGGAGAGCAATGAGGGGCAGAGCCAGACCAGGGTTGCGGCAGAACCAGAACTGCAGAGGGATGTACAGGGTGTACATCGGGGCGCACGAGGTGATGACCTCGGAGGTGAGGGGCTCACCGCCATAGCAATCGTTGTCGCAGCCCGAACCGCCCTGGTACAGGAGGTTGGTGAGCTCGGGGACGTTGCCGACCATCTTGGCATAACCGGCCTGCTTGCCAGCCTCCTGGGTGAGCTCGTTCCAGATGTGCATCCAGTCACCGTACTGCTTGTCGATACGCTGACCACCGATCTCAATCTCGACGTAGTCGATGATGTTGTGACCGATCCAGTTCAACCAACGGAACTGAGCACCAGAGCCATCGGACGACTGCAGGGCAACCTGGGGAAGGGTGGCCTGGAGGTACATGCGGTGGATCAAATCACCGTTGCGCTGAATGGTGCAGGTGACCTTCTTGCCGAAGTTCGGGGCGCCGTTAAACGGGTTCTCGATAGACTCCATGGCAAAGTTAGTGTGGCGACGATAGACAACCTTAAAAAAGGTGATCTGGGGGTTGCCGGTTAAATAAACGTCTTGTGCGCCATAGGCGACTAGTTGCATAAGACCGCCTCCTGTCATTTTTTTTTATACTTAGTGTATACAAAAAAATTTTGGGAAAACACATACTTTTGACATTTTTTAGATTTTGCCGGGACAATGATAAATTTAAAAGTAGTAATAAATGATATCAAATAATTGAAATTTCGTTCATAAATTATAAATTAAGCACAGTTATATTAGTATCCGGAATGATTTCTAAAAATTGATTTGATGAGAATCGTATACTATATCAAAAAAAATGGCATAAGAAAAACCAAAAAATACGTTGGTAAAAAGTGGGGAGCATAGTAGATATTCTTTTTAATATAAAAATGCAATAAATCAAGATTTTTAGTATGGTACTAAAAAATATTATAAAAGCATACTAGAACTACTATTTGCTCTCACTTGTATAAACGTAACATCTGTTTACGTGTTCGACGACCACCATTTGTATTAGAAATGGTTGAGGTAATATTTATCATTTCTTCTAAAACCTTAGCTGGATCTGGACGTTTTATTATTGAAAAATCACACATTCTTATTAATAACATACGCATATTATGAAATGCCTTATTTATCGGATCAATCGAATTATTATTTTTATTCATAGAATATAAACTACTAAAAAATATAGTCATTGTCATTCCAAATCTAAAATAGTCAAAATAGTTCATGATATTTTTAGATATCATCTTATTTATTTCATTTTTATTACTTAATTTTGTCATAGAATCAAATAATGATGATATATATTCCATATTACTTTGAAAACTTTCTTTAAAATATTCTTTTGCCTCCTTTTCATTATTTTTTCCAATAAGTTTTAAAAAAAACAGCATGTTTTCATTATTACAATATCGTTTATATAATGTATCAATATCTTCTCTACTATTCTCCATTTGTATATTAATGCATATAAATTCAGGTGGTATATATTGAGATATTTCTACCTTTCGTATTATGTTATCATTTATTACACTATAGTAAAAATTAAATAGTAATGCAAAATCTGAAAAAAGATCAAAATCAATTAGAGTCATTTTACCTGTTTCTGGATGAATCATGGTATTCACTATTGTAATGTCACCGTGACAAAATTGTTTCTTTCTCATTTCATTAATTTGTTTTATTAATTTACGACATTGTATTATTAAAGTAGAAATAGGTAGGCCACGTAATATGATTCTATTATCATAGTTCATAATGGCTTCATGAAAATCAATACCAAGATGAGGCATACGTATTGCTGGAAGAATAGGTGAATGATAAATTAGCCTTCTTCTAACTTTTTCTGGAATATTGGTTGGAAGATCATTATACGTTAAATCATTAATTATTTGAATACGTTGATTATTATTGCCTGTTATATTTGCTATATTTTTTGCTTTATTAACCTTTGTCTTAACATCATTCACATTTGGATTAAAATATACTTTAATTACTTTTTTAGGATCTGTATAGTTTTTAAAAGTAAATCCGTATGATCCATTTGCAATAAAAGATGGTTGAGCTTTTTCAGATTTTAAATTTTCATTTGTATATTGGTTACGCAGCGTAGAGAATTTTATATGATTTAGGTGTTTTTTACGTGTACATCCCCATCCTGTACACCAACGTCCCACTTTTCTAAAATATTCCATTGTAAGTAGTTCTCTATTTATTCCATTTATAAAAATCATTTCTTATCATACCTTAAAATCAAAGAATAAAACGCATTACATTTAGGGTTTAAAAACCCTCCTCTACTATCGTATAAGTCCCAGCCATGAGCGACAGTGCATTTTTTAAAGTAAAAAGTACAAAACGAAGTAATCCAGAAGCCCGTACCACGCTTGATGCCATTCACAACCAGAAGATTCAAAATATGATGGAGGAGAAAGAGAACATCCAATCATATAAGGATGAACTGAATGCCTTAATGCTAAAGATAAAGGAAAGTACATCTGATATTGATATTTGGCGATGGGAGCAAGAAGTAGAAGCCTTGGAGAAGAAGATCAAGTCGATTGAAGATGGATCTGATGTCATGAATTATTATCTTCGAACAGGCAATATTCTTTATAATTATTATGATATCCAAGACCAAATCCAGCAAGGTACTGCTACGTATACCACCAATAAAGCAAAACCAGGATCTATTCTTGCGATTCTAGAGGAAGTAGCACAGGAAGAGGGTACAAATAATTCGGTCATTACAACAGATCATGTTCCAGAGAAAAAGGGGTTTCAACGAAATCAGCTCTTAAATGATTATTTGCAGCTAGAAGACCCTGCAATGGGTCGAAGTACAGTAGAAGAATACGATGATCCATGGACATTATGCGAGCGATGCGGAAATGAGATGATTATGTGTTTAAACGAGGCAAATCTAACCTGTTCCAAATGTGGGCACCAGGAGTTTATTTTGGTAGATAGTGATAAGCCCAGCTATAAGGATCCGCCGCGTGAAGTATGTTATTATGCATACAAGAAGATTAATCACTTTAATGAGTGGCTTGCCCAGTTTCAAGCAAAGGAGAGTACTGAAATTCCTGCGGAGGTCTATGATGATATCCTGGTGCAATTGAAGAAAGAGCGAATTACTAATATGAGTTCATTGAAGCCTACCAAGTTGCGCGAGATTTTACGAAAGATGAAATGTTCCAAATACTATGAACATATTCCACATATTATCAATCGGCTCAATGGCCAAAATGCGCCCTTCATGTCTCGTGAAGATGAAGAGAAGTTGCGTCATATGTTTCGTGAGATCCAGCCCTCCTTTAAGAAACACTGTCCCAAAGGTCGTCGCAACTTTTTGTCATATGGCTATGTGCTATATAAGTTCTGCGAGTTATTGGAGATGGATGAGTATTTGGCGTGTTTTCCCTTACTCAAGAATCGTGATAAGTTGTATTTGCAGGATAAGACGTGGGAAAAGATATGTAAAGAGATGAAGTGGCAATACGTGAGAACTGTGTGACCGTTAAATTAGACAAGTCACCGTATACATTAATGTAAATTACGATAAATTATACATTAATTTATAAAATTTGAAAAAACATATAGAAAAAAACCCAATTCTACAATCATATGAATCATCTTGGATGGGAACATGCAACCATTACGCTTATTGAAGACTTTCCCTGTCAAGCCAAACAAGAACTGAGCAAACGAGAAGATGAGTACATCACGCAACACAAAGAAGATCCATTCTGTCTTAATCTAAAACGTGCTCATCTCACAGTCGATGAACGAAAGGAACAAATAAAGGAATATACAGAATCACATCGTGAAGAAGCCACCGAGCGAACCAAACAATATCGCAAGAAACACCATGAAGAAATTCTAGAAAAAGAACAAACCTATCGAGAGGCTCATCGTGCAGAACTAGCTGAAAAACAAAAAGAATATGCAAAGGCAAATTCAGAAAAAGTAAAAGAAACACGAAAAAAACAATACGAAAAAAACAAAGAAGCACATCTAGCGTACATGAAAGAATACAAAGAAAAGAATAAAGAAAAAATCAAAGAACAAAAATTGGCATGGCAGCGTAAAAAGTACAAAGAGAACGCAGAACGACACGAGGAAGAAAGAAAAGAAGAACGTAAACAAAAAACTGAAGAAAGAATTGCCAGGGATCGTGAAATTCATACGTGTGATTGTGGTGGAACCTATCAGTTTTACCAAAAGAAACGACATATGGAAAGTAAAAAGCACACAACATGGGTTTCTAAATAAATTCCCGTCCTAGAAGAAATGAGTGGTGTCACTTCTCAATTCTTATACCACCTTGTGGCAAATAATATGATACCCATGATGGCGGCAAGTGTAAGCAGTATGTATATGACGTATTTTTCCGGGCGAAATGTGCAGACTCCTACGCTGGTTCGATCCGAGGTCGATGATGAGCGTGAACTCGACTTATTGCAGATGGATCGCATGTTAAAATGGATGAGCCTTGTCTTTGAGGATTCCTTCGTACCTATTGAAACCCCAACAGAAATAGATGACACCCATAAAGCGTATAAGAAAGAGCTTTATAGCATCTATATGACGATTGGATCGGATTATAAACAGTATCGAAACTGGAAGAATTATAATTCAGGAGTGTGGATCTTGTCCTCGTATCGAAATAAGGACACCAAAATGTTGGCACGTAAAATTCTGGCGGATGTAAAATTATTTCATGAAGGTTTGAAAATGTTTTCGATGTTTGAAAAATTATAATCGTATCTCTTATTAATGAGTTCACTTGACTTGGATTATCACTCCATGGATAAAGTAAAACCTATTCTAAATAAGGACGAATACCGTGAAGATGATGTAAGTTCCGTAGAAACAGATAGTCTTGATGAATTAAGTGCAATTCGACAAAAAATAGATCAAATATTGAAAGAGATTACAGAGATTAAAAATAGTATCAAACGTATGGAATCATCGTGGTGTTCGATTCTATAAAATTGATAATCCTCTCTCTATTGGATGGGGGTATAGACGATGCCGCTCCTTTCCCATCTTCGCTTTCTTGAGCAACGCATGACATCCATTCAACACGTTCCCACTCTCTTTGAATACTACTCTGCCATTCATCTCACCAATCAGTATCAAACACCCTTTTATGTTTATCAGGATATTCCCGATAATCATAAACGATATGCTGGGTTTCCATTACGTGATAAGGGGGTTGACCTAGTGAATGATACCTTTCAACAGGTTGCTCAAGTAAAATATTATGGAAAAAAATCAACCCTTTATTATGGAAATTTATCTACCTTTCTGGCTACACCGCTTCTTGTGGGTAAACCGAATCTTCGCATGATCTTGATTCGAACAAATGTATGTCGTTTGAGCGAAGACATTAAAAAGATCATTCGTAGAGGAGACATGAAGGATATCACGCTATGCCCGCATACCTTCTTACAAACTCTGAAGATGCATTAATTGCATAATGGTTGGGTATTTTTTTATAAGAATATGCATTTCATCAATGGATAAATATTTCCAGGGTGCATGAATACCAAATGGGTTTTCATAAAATACTGTTTCTACTGCAAATTGTTTTGCCTCTTCAAATGATGGTTTATGTAACGGAACAATATTTTGTATTGAAAAATAAATGTCCTCATTCTCATGGAATGGAAGAACGGTTTGTGTAATCGTGATCATTTTGCTCTTTTTTCGTAAGGATAATCCTCCATTTCCTACATTACCAGATGGCCACGGGGCGCCCACATAATCATGGGATAAAAATGTATCAAGTAGCATAGGTTCTAAAATCATGGTGTCTGTCTGGAAAATAAGCATTGTTTCAGTGGGAATGCAATTATAAAATGCACTGCTCATTAAGATAGCATTATATTGCGTAATCGTCAAATTATCAACATTCAGCTTAATTGGCGTTAGAAATCGAGAAGAGGGAAGTTCGGCAAGAATATGTTCAACAACTTCTTTATTTTGATTTCCATGAAAAATAAGAATCTTCCAATTATTCGGTAAATTGGTCACAACGTTTTGAAGAACAAAAGAGAGAGCAGGATGGTTTCGCGGTTCCACAATGACTGCGGTGCATGCACTCATTCTGAAATAAATAGGGGGATTACTTTAGATTAATGATGACGTCTGGTCTTGTTCTTGCGGGACTTGTTGTTGCGGGATTTGTTCTTACGTAATTTGTTCCTACGTGATTTACGTCCGCCACGTCCAAGAGACATTTGACCAAATTTCTGTCCTAATAGATTAACCTGATGCGATTGTATAGCGGAACCAGGAGTATAACCAGAGGGTTGAACCTGTGGTCTTGTATTGTACTTAGGCTGTCCATACATTGACTGATACTGCGGTGAAATATGGGTAGTTTGTAACTGACGACTTAGCTGATTATATGACATCTATATTTAGATATAATAATTTATTACAATAATTACAATGATAATTAGGTAATAAACTTTATTGTGTTATCAAGATTTAACGCATCGGGAAGCCGACCAAGTTGGCACCCAGACCAAAGCCGGCACCCTGACGGGCAGTAACGCCAACCGAGGGCGAGACAGCATCGAGGATGGCAAAGACAACGGCGGCGAGGACGGCGAGAGTGGCGACCTCATCCAGTGGCAGAGCCTTCTTCGGGATAAAGATCGCAGCGGCAGCGATAACAAGACCTTCAATCAGATACTTAATGATACGATTGACAATTTCAGCAAATCCGTAGCCCATCATTTTCTATATTCAAACCTAAGAAAAAAACTCATGCAGATCCGATCGATGAGTTTAAAGCTTGATAACACAGAATTCGTAGAGATGAGCGCCGATAAAAATACCGTAATCGAAGATTTTCTTGACGAGGATACCGAAATTCCAGGCCAGCGCTATGTGCTTCTGAGCTTTCTCAGCCCGGAGAAAGTCTTGGACAAAAAGGAACTCTTCTTTTTCCAGAAGTTCCTTCATGCCTATGAGGTCGACTGGAAGATCAAAAATCTAGAGAAGTATTTGGTAGACACCGTACAGGGTATCAACGATCAATTGGATGAGCGTGTAAAGGAACTTGAAAAGAGTGATCAAATGGCCTCCGCTGAGATCTGCCGTAAGAATCGTCTACGTATTGACAGTGTCATGGCTGAGTATGGTACCTTTGTTCAGAAGAGCAAGGCTGATTTGAATAAGACCAAGATTGTAGAAGCATATGATGATTTTCTCTATGCACACAAGGCAAAGCTGGAGGAGGAATTCTACAAGATGAATGACTGTCGTAATACCATCCGTGGTGTAAAGATTCGTGGTGTATTCAGTAATACAAAAGAGGCTGAACTAAAGGCAAAGCGACTTCAGACAAAGGATAAGTATCATGACATTCTGTTGGGTGAGGTGGGCAAGTGGACTCCGTGGGATCCAATGTCTTATGAGATTAAGGATCAGGAGTTCAACAATGATCAGCTAAACACTCTCATGAAGAAGTACAAGGAGAATGAGGATAACCGTGAACAGTTCTTTGAGGAGCGTACCAAGGGTGCCAAGAAGATTGCGGGTGCGTCTATTGCCGATGCGGGTGCAGCGGGTCAGTTTGGCAGCATGTTCGGTGTTGCGGGTGATCTTGCTCATCAACGTAAGGTAGAGAAGGCATCGGTTACGATTGAGCGAGTAACGGATGATCTCTCCAAGCTGGAGGCAAATACGGTTGTGGATCCCTCCTCTTAAATTGTAGGATAGAGATAGAGATGATCAGTCATACTGTTGGATTCTATTCTGTAAAAATATTAGCCATCTTTATTATTTCTGTGATGTATTTTGTGACTGGCTCTATTTTTTCATTATTATTGGATCAAGCCATTCCGAATGTTGATCCCAAGAGTCTATCAAGTGTGGTATTAATGTTGGAAACGGGTGTAATATTTGGCATTATTGGTGTGATTTATTATTTAAATAGAATGATGCTTAAATATATGCCCTTTTTCTTGGATGGATTCTTTGGATTTCGTCATATCTTATTGCATGATATGGCGAGTGGAATGATTATTGGATACATTTTGTATGCTTATCAAGATAAATTAATAGAGATGCTGAAAGAGTTGCGTATACGATATCAGAGGATTGAACAGACCATTCGAAATCTGTTTTAACAAGTTTTAACAAGTTTTAACAAGTTTTAACAAAAATAGATGATACAACATATCATTACTTTTTTGTTATATTTTAGGCATAATATCCAACCATTGGAACTTCACCACCTATATAATTGGGGACACACTTTTGAGATGATCCATCGCAGAAGGTTCCCTCAGGGCAGGGAACGCTACCTCCATTTGGAGCACGGCACAAATAATCAGTATTGGGATCTTTCTCGGAGTTGATGTTTGATCCCATCGGAACAGTTGGAATATTCTGTACCATCATATCCTCAAAGTGCGACACTACGAATCGCTCTTTGCTGTCAATGTAACGTACAATCATTGGTAATAAAATAACAGCGATGACAAGTAAGACGAACATTGCGCCGATTCCCATTGCTTTGGAGTGTGCCATTTTCTAGCAAATGGTGAGCTTTTATGCGGGGATGACCAACTCCTCTTTCCTTTAATATTTGGTGGGCGGAGTCATCTGTAAATCCGATAAAAGAGGCAAGGTAGGTGCAATATCGGATTTACAGTATCCATTCATGCACCGTACGCGTTCACCCGAGCACGATGGCATCTTCACACCACAACGACCTGCGTCTACAAATCCCTCCGTAGATCCATATATTACATGTAAAATCATCCATAATACAAGCACAATAAACAGTGCACCTGCTACTTTTCGACCATTTGGATCCATACTATTAGTTTAGATCATTAAAACACGCATCTTATTTGAGCCAGCTTGTCATGTGTTTTTTGGCTGCCGCGGATACATCACTTGCCATACTAGGAGGTGCCTCCACCGTACACATTGCACTATAGGGAGCATCCCTGCTAAAACAAATTCCATAGTTTTCTCCATTTAATTGTACTGCTTTTGGAATTTCGTCAGGTAAGGCACGCATTTCTTTCATTATTTCTTCAAGTTTTATGAATTTTTCACCCTTAAGAAGCTTACATTCATTTTCAGTATAGAGTTGTGCTGCATTATTTTCTATTGCTACTTGTTTACCATTAACCGTTTGTGTAAATGCTACACTCGGTTTTCCTAGAACAACTCCGTCCACTTTACACTCATTTGGTGCAGGGGTTTGAATTGTTTTGTTTAATCCTGCGCATAATTTATTATAACTCATACTTCCATTTTTACATTCAAAGTCTCTATATGTTCCCTTATCCATTTTATTGCATTCTGATTTAGTATAGAGACGAATAGAACTATAATCAACATCATCTCTAAATAGCTTTACTGCCTTAATTGTTGCATCAGATGGTTTCACTCCAGCCGTACCGCATACCTTTGTATCGACATCTTCAAATCCCTCCTCTCGCGTAGCAAGAAGTCCTACAACCAATACACATAAACATAAGATAACGAATAATTTAAATGAATTTAACTTCATCTCTATTATATATACATCAAAATCGCTTTTGAACATTGATCGGAACCTTAAGACGTTGGCTTGCTCGTGGATCAAATGCATCCGTATCCTCTTGTTCTTTATTACGTGCCATCATCTCGGATTGACGCCATAACTCAGGCGCACCCATCTTAAATTCACCGTGAATTTCGGCCTTGTACCAGAAAATTGTATCCTCCATTTTGTTACTCTGCGTATTATTATTAATGACCAAACATTCATAATTTTGCGTACACTGATCCATCATCTGACAGAAAAATTCAAAGGACGGAAATGCCGATCCATAATTATGAAAAAGACGCTGACGATTATTCATATAGGGTTCACGCAGAATGAATACATAATCGACATTGGTACGAAGAGCTGGCTGAATACCCAGTGGAAACTGCATGGTAATGATAAAAAACACCTTGAGCCAACGACCGTTCATAAATAAGTAACGAATGTTCTTGTCATGAGTCCATGAATCATCATACATACAATCATCAAGAATCAAAAATGCTCTTGGATCAATATTGGAAGTAATACCTTTTTCCATGTCCTGTTGGATCTTTTGCATGACCAGCTTCTGACGTTTTACGAAATTGGCTAAAATCACGGGATTGTACTCTCCATGAATAAACATCGGTGGGACAATCTTTTTAAAGAAACCGTTTGACTCTTCCGTACCTGAAATCACACAACCCATAGGTAAATCTTTATGATGAAACAGCAAATCACGAACAAGGGTTGATTTACCAGTACGGCGACGACCAATAAATACTGCCACTGCATCTTGTGGAATCGATTTCATTACAAACTTCCGGAGATTCACATTTACACCACCTTGAGCTGCCATTGTATTTCTAGTACTCCTTACATTTTTCTAGTGCGCCATACAAACACGCATACTAGTCTCCCATCACAGAAGATGAGAGCAATACTCAAGTCCCTTCAAAAAGAGCCTTGCCGAAACCGCGAACTATCTGAGAATGATCGTGAATCCTTTCCCACCTTGTCGCACTTGCAACGTTATTTTCCAGCACTAGATATTTTTAACATTCCGGAATCTGCTCTTTCGCACAAGAATATGGAACTACCTACTAAATATCAAATTGAACAATGGATTTCGCAGGATCGTCCTAAATTTTGGAAGGCAATGCGCTCTCAAGTTTCAACGGATCCAACCGCAGATCCACCCTCATTGGAATCATGTGATGTATTTACTAAAATCGTTCATCTTCTGAATCCAATTGATATCATTAAAGAGAAATATGTCTGTCCCGATCATCCGCTCATTCCGCAGAGCGAGAAGACATGGAAGCATACTCTTCAGAAGCTTCATAGTCATAATAATCAGGCCTATGTGGATGCCGTTGCCAATTTTGTATTGAGCCGATTTCGTGAACTCGAATTAACACCGCATTGCATTTTGTCCTATGGCTCATTTACAGGAATTGCCAAGAGTTATCAATTTAATATTTCAGGAGAATACGAATCCTATCGCCAATGCCGATGGTTCTGGAAAGGAATGCAATCTCATAGTGCCCGTTTAACACTTGTTCACGAAGCAGGATCTCTAACAAAGATGCCCAATTATGATATATTTTACAAAGAAATTACGACATGTCCATTTCAGGATGAGGATGATGAAATTGATATAACATTGGAGCCTCTTTCTATTGAAGAGACGGATCACAGTGATGCAGAATCAGTGACCTCCATTACATTTGATAATTTGGAAGAGGATGCAGAAAATGCATCGAGTATTTTTGAAATTAATAAAAAGATTACAAAGCGAACCTCCATTAAACATTCTGAACTAGAATCGAAATCAGAGTCATCAGAGTCTGGATCAGAGTCTGGATCTGGATCCGAATCAGAGTCCGATGATTCGGATTTAGAGGAATTTGATCTTGACATTTGTCTGGAAATTCCAAATATGCCCGTCATTGTCATCTCTCAAGAAGCGCAAGAGGGCGTAATGGATGCCCTCTTAGATGAGGACGAATTGGATGGATTTGAGCGCGGATCACAGGGATGGGAAGCTCGATGGATTGCCTGGCTCTTTCAAGTAGTTGCCGCTCTTACCTTTTTACAAAGCGCCATTTGTTTTACTCATAACGATCTTCATTCCAACAATATACTTTGGAGAAAGACTGATAAGAAGTTTTTGTTCTATCAAAAGAAGGATGGAACGATCTGGCGTGTACCGACATTTGGAAAAATCTTTACCATTATTGATTTTGGTCGCTCCATTTTTCGAGTGGGCAAACGTCTTTGGGTGTCAGATGATCATTGGCCGGATCAGGATGCAGGTGATCAGTATAATTTTGGCCCCTTCTTTGATCATACCAAACCAAAAGTAGTTCCTAATCCATCCTTTGATTTGTGCCGTTTATCCGTTAGTTTAATTGATGGTCTATTTGATGAACCGCCACCAAAGAAGAAGGGAAAGGGTGTTCCCATTATGAGTGAGGAGGGATCGTGGATTGTTCATGAAACCAAATCACCTTTGTATAATCTACTCTGGAGTTGGACAGTGGATGATGCTGGTCGTACTGTATATGAAAATGAAGAGGGCGATGAGAAATATGAGGGGTTTGATCTATATATTCGCATTGCCCAAGATGTGCATAATGTTATACCAAAGGATCAACTTCATAAACCCATGTTTCAGCAATTTGTATGGAAGCAAAATGTAGAAGATAAAATATATGATCTGGGTATATAGAAATGCGTCGACGTTATTCAAAGCGTGTCTATCATTGTATTCGTCAGACCACAAAGAAATATACTCAACGTTCTTCACCACCCTATCCTGCACAAGAATGCCCCAATAAAAGGATGAAAGGTAATGATGGTAAAATGTACATTTCACATATGGGCACCGAAACAGGAATTTATCGATGGATTCCGACAAATGAGACTCGCAAGAAAAATAAGAAATAAGCTATATTATAAGGTATTTATCACATTATACAGAGTATGATATGATAAATAATAATACATATAAATTAATTGGTCTGGCACGAAGAACTATCCAGAGGTGTGCAGGGGCATCCATTGTTTACTGTGGTAACACCCTGATCCCCTTTACGGTAGTAACGCATTTGACCCTGTTTAACAGAATTAATAATAGATTGGTCATAAATTCCAAGAAGAGAGGGTGATCCTGTGGTCGGATTGGAATAATTCTGAATACGACCAATAAAGGAACCGGATTGAGCCTTATTCATACGACGTTGGGTTAATAATGAACTATCATAGATCGTGGTGGACATGTCTACCGTATTCCTATAATTTTATTAAGAAGTTATCGACCAAAAAGTCGGGGAGGTCCTACCTGCAATTCCATATCACTGCCGCCACCTTCTGCTGATAGGGAAGGCATAGATGATAATGATGGAAGAGAGGGAATCTCTAGAACAGGAAAGAGATCGGGAACAAGTACACCCGTGAATCCAATCATAATGGCTCCACTAATAAAATCCTGTAAGAATTGAATATTCTTGTATTCTTTATCTTTGTATTTTGCTCCAATAAAACTGAGAAGAATGAAGATGAGTCCTCCTACAAAAATCCAGGGGAACCATGTGGGCATCATTTGCTGTTGTTGCGAGAAAAACACACACACCTTTACCGCGCTTACAATTCTTCATAATCATCCACCGCCTCTCCATCCTTCGGATCAAGTGAATCAAAATCTAGACCATCCAATGAAGTCCCTTCCTCATCTAAGATTTGGAGAACCGGAGCTGCATCAGATGATTCGTTTTGTGAAGAATCATCTTCCTCTTTTGAATCATAAATCATATCGGAATCCTCAGGATGATCAAGACCAAATAATGTATTAAATTGTCCAAAACGAACCGTTGGTTTGTCTTCAATGATAATAGTAGGATTTTCTACCTTTTCTTCTTTGATAGGGGTAATCGGTTCTTCTTTCGGTTCTTCTTTTGGTTCTTCTTTTGGTTCTTCCTTTGGTTCTTCCTTTGGTTCTTCTTTCGGTTCTTCTTTCGGTTCTTCTAATAGTACCGCTGGTGGAACGGAAACAATGGGTGCAGACTTTTGATGATCTGCCTTATCTTCTTCCTCATCACTATCATCTTCTGCAGCATCATTGTTACCATTAACAAAATCTTTCAAAATTGACTTCACGGGAACAAGACTACGAATGGCTTGTAAAATACCTTCATTTAATAAGGTCTCAATGTTTCGATAATTTTGTTGCTTTTCAATGCCTGGAATTCCATCACGAAACAAATACGTAGAACTCCATAGTAATTTCGAAGTCTCACACAGTGCCTTAAAAAGAAAATGCTCTACTTTTGGAATATTGATTTCCACTTTTTTGTTATTCGAGGAAAGACGAATAGCGGTCAGAACTTTGGTGTGTGCAATAAATACAGCTGTTAAAAGGTCTTCCATGTAATCACATCCACAATTAGTATGAATTAGATGAATTTCCTGATTAACTTTCTCCATATTCCAATCGTGAATTTCATTCAAATAGGTCTGAAATTGCCAAAGAGCACGCTTTGGCTCTGCAGCGGATGCATTCTTTGCCTTTTCTAACAAATCTGTATAGAATTGAAAATAGGAGGGAACCAAGAAAACACAGAGCTGTTTGGTATACTCGGAGCGAGCATCGGAATAGACAGATAAGATCGAATCTCGATTCATTCTTCTTTCTTATCGGTTGTTGTCGAGGCATCATCTAACGCGCGACGATGCAAAGCACTTCCCAAAAACGCCCATAATGATCCAGAGACTTCCATGCAAGTACCGTAGTCTTTTAAGAGTTGTTCATCCGATAAAAGGGAATGAATAAATGTCTCTGGATGATACCCCGCCTTGATATAATCAATTAGCCTATCAGGAGAAAGGTTCGGAATTTCTTGTTCCTCTTTCATACGATGCTCCATGGTTTCCTTCCATACCTCAGGATAGTCAAGTTGCAAGAAAGCACAATGTTTGGCACGACGATATGAATATTCATTTTTCCTTAAATACGTTTTAATCTCTTCTATTTGAATTCTACTACATTGGTGCTCACGTTGAAGATATTGTTCCAACTCTGTCCATGTGGGAGGATGAATTCTCTTGATTTTGCATCGAGAGCGAATCGGCTCTTGAAGACGTCCTGCATCGCGACATTCTAAAATAAAAAGAACATCGGATGCGTGCGTTTCTAGGATACGACGAAGAAAGGCTTGGGCTTCGGGCGTTAGATCATCGGCACCTTCAAGCCATAGAATAGCAGGCTCTGTTCTTCTTGCCCAAATATGAAGCTTCTGACGACCATCACGTAGGGTTCGATCTTTGCGACAGGGACATACAAATAGTTGTTTTTTAATCGTTTCCGCATACTTCTGAATCCAGTAACTTTTACCGCATCCAGGAGAACCTGTTAGAATAATAGGAGTATTATCCATTTATAGATAATAAGGGTTTCATTGTTTATACTCAGTTGTTGCGTCGAGATCTCTTATTGCGACGTGACTTGTTCTTGCGATGACGACGAGTACGATTCTTGCGGCGACCACCTGCCGTAGTAGCCCGCTGCATAATCTGCTCAGATGGCTGACCTCCTGTCGCTTGAACCTGGTTATAATTAATAGGGGCGCCCATCAAATGGGAGCCACCCCACATGCCACAACGACGGTTCTTGCGCTTGCCACCTTGCGCTGGAACCTGATTCGGTACAACGGGGGCTAATGGAGCAGCTGGAGGTGGAGTTGCATTTTTCTTATTTCCAAATAATGAACCAAAAAAACCAGGCTTTTCCTCTGCACCATTGGCAGGTGCAGCAGGTGCAGCAGGTGCAGCCGCTGCATTTGTTGCAGGTGCTGGCGCACTCTCACCAAAACCAAAGAGACCTCCACGATGTTTACGATTTCTTGTACGACGCATCTTCTATTCTATACGCATAATATTTATGATAAGAATGGTATTCCTAACATAATTATTTTATCTATTTACTTTCGACTACGAAATAGCGATCCTGTTGCAATTACTGCTGCACCAGTAATGAATCCCCAAATAAAGAGACGATAATCATAAACAACTTGACCTACCACTTGAACAGTAGAGTGATCTTGTACTTTTTGACCGGGCAATGAATCTTCCATATTATTTTATCTACAACGAATTTCTTTAAATTCATTGATTTGAAAGGTACTGACGGTATTCACGAATGGCTGCATCATCTGCCTCTGCATTCTTTCGGAGGCTCTGCATCAACGGGTTGTTGTCCACCGCCTCCACTGCGGAATAGGTATTGCGCTCGCGGCTCACATCCAGATTAAGCGGTACACGATATTCCACACGACCCATATCTGCTGCGCTTGGAGTTAAATCGATTGGGCGATTCACCGCTAATGCGCGATCATTAATGTAATCTGCATCTAGTTTCTTTGACAATTGACGACCAGGATCACCATTAAAGGTGGCCGAGCTGCCCGAACCCGCAATTGGCTTGCGACCCTTTGCAATCTGCTCCTTATTCGGATTCGTGCGCATGTTATAAGCATATGTTGGATCCATTGCATCGTTCCATGCACCATTGCCACCTGGACCCGTCCAGGCCAGATTCGCTGAGAGTTGCGATTTCTGAGTCGGCTTCGCAATGTCATCTGGATCATAGACTTTCAAACGCTCAGGTGCAGACGAGGCTGCCATAATACCCATGCGATCCAGGTAAATGGTTGACTCCTTGACAGTCGTACGAGCAATGTCCTTCGGATCCCAAACTGTAATGGCAGGTGCACGATCCGCAAAGTTGATGGGCGTGGCCGTCATACGAATGCTGCCAGTAGTCTCTGCACGACGAGTCGGGCGAGCATCATCTGTGTAATGTGCCGTTACTAGCCCATTATCAGCCGGCACAGCATTGAGTGCCATGACACGTTCCGAAGTCTCATTACGCTCATTTGGACGAATCTCAATGGACGACTTACCATAATCAGCCTTCTGAGCACTAGTATCCTTGGTATAATAGGAAGTCATGTCTGCATTACGATATCCTGCACCTCCATACTGCTGACCCATTGGCATGCGATAGGAACCCGTCACGTAACTCTCACCAAAATCCTGCGAAGAGGCCACACCTTCATACTCTACAGAGGTCTCTGGACGTGTTGTGTGCGGTAAGACCTGTGTAGAGCGAACAGTATCCTTGATCAAATCACCTGTAGTCACAAAGAAACGTTCACCTGACTCATCAATGTAGAACGTATCAGGCTTATACTTGCGTACCTCGCCCACATCACTAACATCTGCATTGGTACCAATGTAGTGACCACCAGGAACCATTGGAGTATTGTATGTCTCCTTGGGATTTGTCAAAACACGCAGATCATTTGTGTCCTTTGGTCGCATGATCTCGTTGATTTCGAGCTCCTGGAATCCACCCTTGCCCATGGAACCAAACTTCTCATTAAGACCAGGAGCCACACGCGTAGGTTCAAAGGGACGTTCACCATTACGAACAATAGGTGCTTGGGAGGAAATACGTGACTGGAAGAAGTCTGTATTATCTTCCATGCCATATGGATTTCCATAGGGAGCACGAGAGGTCTCGAACATATTTTCGACTTCACGCTTTCTCATCTGGGTGGAGCCATTGCCATTATACATATCGAGTTTACTGGTATTCGCCTGTGGTGCCATATTTTGTTTGATGCGGCCTCCAAAAAAAGGCTGCATGTTATTATGTTTGAAATCATTGGATGGGATTCGTTGACCCGAAAGAGGACTAATGACATAATCACTGTCAATGTAATTAGGGCTAGATTCAAATCCATCTGAACGATATTCAACCATAGGAACATTGGAGTCAATCGCAGATTGATGGGGTTGACCAATCGTTGATTTGCCGGGAACGGATCGTGGAGCGTAGGGTGGTTTGTTGCTGGCATAACCAAAAGCAGTACCGTATGGTCCCGTACTTGGTTCGGATGGATAGGTCTGGCCATTCGGCATTTGATACATCATATCCAAATCGGGACCAAATCCTGTCGCCGAGCTTCCTTTAGGAGCAAGTGTTAATGCATCGGAATTGGGACCCCGTGCTGCTGGTACAAATCCTTCTTCCACTGCATTCGTTCGTAATAGTGGATATTCACGATCGGATGGTGGTAAAACAGACGATGATCGAACATGTTGTCCTAGATGATTCATTTGAGGTTGAATATTGGGTGTCTCGGGTTTCTTTTTCTGACTTACTTTTGAAACTCCATAGCCTAATCCGAGGAGACCTGCTAGTGCAACGACTTCCATACTACAGATTTCCACCTTTAAAATTTTATGAAAAGCCGAGTTTAGAATCATTTGAGTATAAACATATTTTGTGATTTTATCTATAAATGATGGCATTCTCTTTCACACCAGATGATATTCGCCAGTGTCTTATCATAGATGGAAGCACTGTGATGACAACGGTAACCAATTCAGGATATCTTCTTTATACATTAAATATGCTTAAAAGTCTTCGTTCCTCAGGACTAGATAAAAAGGTATTTATCATAAGCATGGATGAAAAAGGAGCATGTATTCTTCGGCAAAAAGGATATTCTGCCATTTCTGTTGAAAAGGAGGATCTTAAACAATTTAGTCCCTGGAATTCAAAGGGTTATGATCAAATCTGTTATGTTAAATTACAGGTAATCCATTATTTCATTTCACTTGGAAGAAATGTGTTATTAATGGATGGTGATATCGTGTTTAAACAAAATCCCATTAATGAAATACGAAAATGGGTAGAAAATATGGAACATGATGTATGGATTCAAAATGATTCTGAGCAAAATGCAAATCATGAAAATATGTGCACAGGTTATTTATTTATTCGAGCCAATATGCTCATGCATTCTCTATATGATTGCAATTCGGATCAGGGTCGAAAAAAATATGAGGTATGCGCATTTGACAATAATGATCAGACTTATTTTAATAAATTTGTTAAACCCTATTGTCGTATGAAAGCATTACCATTAGAACAGTATCCGAATGGTAATGTCTTTTATAATCATGCAAATCAATTAAAAAATACATCCATTCTTGTACATTTTAATTGGGTAAAAGGCCATTTAAAAATGGCCAAGATGAAAGAACATAAATTGTGGCTTCTTACGGAAGAGGAAGAAGAGGTGGTGTAATTTCAATTTGTGCGGGAGCTTGATAGGGTGATGTTGGATTAGGAGGTGATTGTAAAATAGGCTCTTGTAATACAGGGTTTACAGGACGATATTCAACCTCCTCCACTACGGGGCAGCAGAATTGAATACATGATACCATATGACCAATTTCGATACAGAATGACATTCTATCTTAGTTTGGATTATGTTCGAATCGATGGGTATCGCGGATACATATCCTTTTCATGACCCAATTCCGAAATAGATGGCTGATCTCGTGCCTTAAAACAGGTATTCTCGCGGTGAGTATTATATTTCTCCTTATCCAAATCGCGTGTCGGAATGAAGAAGTCAAATGGTGTCTCAAAGGTCTCCTGTGGATTGTGAAAGAGAGGCTGCCAGCGATTCCAGCCGGTAGTACGCAGTGTGCAGGGTGGATCCACGAGACGCGCGAAGGTCTGAGGAACATCTTCATCCTGTGCATTACGTAAACCGATTTGATTGACACGATTGGTATCGGGATTGTACTGGACGTTGTTGCATCGAATTTTGGTTCCGAGGCGGTCAATTCCCTTTAAATCCGACTCAACATCTGTCTTCCATTCGCCATCGACCCATGAATTGCCAGAATATTGAATGCGGGTGGTAACGTTCATCGGAAAGGTTGTCGGACAGTTTTTGGCGGGGGGATTTAAATAATAACGGGCAGCATAGGATGTGATTCGCATATCATCGACTTGGTGAAATGGATCATTTCGTAGACGGGTTAATGCCTGTTGAGGCGCATAGCAGGATGCCATTCTTCTAACACCGAGTATTAATTTCTCTACCGATTTAATTTCCTCTACTGATCTATTTTGATACATCGGTACAGGGGTTTCACGAAGTAACGGAGGTAGCCCGCAGGGCGTAACGTCCCCAATTAGTATTTCTCAGGCTTCATGCACACCTCATTTAGAATGGGGTAAGGAGCCACAACCGCAGGATATCCCATCATCTGATAAGCCGGTAAATGTGCCTTCTGCACATCAATCTTGAGTGTCACTTTGGTATTGTCTCGGACAATCTCTTTCTGGCCTTTCTGTGGAGGCTGATATTGTCTCCAGGGTGCAAATGTATTTGGAATATTGATTCGACGTAAATCTGACTCCAGATCCACCATGTTACCCTTGATCAGACTGGCCTCATTTCCGCCAATAATCCCAAGAATATGGCGTTGAGGTGTCGGGTTTACAAATTGTGAGGTAAGATAGTCATAATGTTGTGGATCCTCCTTTTCTTCCCAGTGTCCATTAATAATAGGACCGTATGCATCTTGAATATTACTTAGATAGATGGCCATTCTACTTTCTGTAATAATTTTATATGGCATTCAAAAATCATAAATTTGACGAGCGATGATTCAAATAGGAATTCAAACTCCATCATGCCGCATATTATTATCTCTCTGGACGGAAACATTGGCGCAGGCAAATCCACTCTCCTCCAAGAAATCCGCAAAGCACTCCCTGAAATCATTGTAGTGGATGAACCGGTGGGTCAATGGACGGCACTCAAGAACGGAGAGGGAACAAGCTTACTCGAACTCTTCTATCAAGACAAGAAGCGTTGGGCATATACCTTTCAAAACTGTGCCATTCTTACTCGTCTGAAAAATATCCAAGAAGCCGTTGAGAAACTGGATCCAGACCATCCAGAGATGCAAGTGATTCTCACAGAACGCTCTGTTCTCACAGACAAATACGTATTTGCGGAAATGCTTCGTGATGCAGGAGACATGGATCCTCTCGAATGGGAGCTCTATGATAGCTGGTTTTCCATCTTTAGCAAGCAGCATCCTGTCGGTGGAATTATCTACTTGTCAACTGGTTCTACTACGTCTAAGGAGCGTATTCATATTCGTAATCGTCAAGGAGAAGATCGAATCCAGATGGAATATCTGGATGCATTGGATAAGCAACATAAGAAGTGGATTGAGAATGCGACCATTCCCGTGCTGACTCTATCGACTGAACCTGGAAGCTCGGTCGATATGAATATTGATGCGATTCGTAAATTTATGAATGAATTAAAGAGGATTTAAATTATTGTTTGAGGCAGCGGCAGAGGCAGCAGGGGACATAGATCTTACTACAGCCCTTGCTGCGGCAGTAGCACCAGCTGCGCCACGTCTTCTTTGTCTTAACTCCTCGCAAAACACATCCAAGACATCATCATCAAATCCCTCTAGTTTTTTATAGGCCTCTGCGAGCTTCTTCGTGTTTGCATTCTCTTTTTTCTTGGCAGCGGCTCGATTTCGATTCTGTTTTAGTGTCAAACGTCTGCGTAAATTAGCAGCTCTTGCTTCATGTTCATTAGCAGTAAGTCTTTTTGATTGTATACTGGATGTGGAACGAACCGAGCCAGTGGGAGGAGAAGCACCACGCGATGATGCAGCGCTTGCTACAAGAACTTCCGCTTTTCCACTTTTCTTTTTCAGAGTCTCTCTTGCATGACGTAGTGCTGTCTCTACTACACCAGCATCTCGAAGCATTTTCTTATATTCTTTATTGATGGCCTCCACTTTGTTATTGGCAGCCTTTCGCTGGCTGGTACGGACTCCAGGGCGTGCCCATTGAGGGGCAGCAAGCGACTCTTGCTCATAACGTCCGCGCGAATTGGAACGGCGATCCTTATAGTTCTCTGCCGCCTGCATTTTTGCGGCATAGGATCGCTCCAACGAAGCAACTTTACGCTCTAATGAGTTAATCTCGTTATGAATACTACGCTTTGATGCTTTCGAAGCAAGAGCCCCTTGATTGCTCATGGAGGAGGCAGAAGCCCTCGCCTCTTTTTCTCGTAAGAGCTTGGCACGAGTCTCCGCGTGAGCAAGCTGATTTGCAAGTGTTCTTCCACGTGAGGCAGATGTTGAACGTGAAGAAACCGAATGTACAGGTGATGCTGCGCGTGATCCATTATTTTTACGTGTTGCCATAAGCTTTGCTCTTGCCGCGATAACCATTTCAGCAGCAGTTTTTTTTCGAGGTTGTTCACTCATGATTCTATTTTATTTGTAGAAAAAAAGAAATAGAATCGTATAATAAATAATTAACAGTTTACATCACGAAGATAAGAGCGTGATGGAATTCCACCATGTACCCAGCCATTCGCAGCGACTTCGGGGATCAAGTTCTTCGGATTCTGTACATTATTCTTTACAATTGGAATGAGAGGCTCGTACTGTCCGGAAAAGAACTGTTCCGTGACGGTACCGCATTCCTTGCCCATGCGAACCTGCTCTGAATGAAGGAGTAAGCTTTCCACATCACGAGAGGGATTGCCACCCTGCATGAATGGAACCGTTAAGAATGGACGCGCTTGGGGACGAATCTGACAACGATTATTCTTAAAAGCGATCTGATTACGAAGAACCGAATCGGCATCAATGGCTGCATTATTAAAGCCGTAGCCCTCACGGGGGTACATCTGAAGCTGATCGGCGGCAACCGGGTTCACGCCGGTAGCTTTTGGTACCAGGTTGGTAGTCATATAACGGCCTGGTCCGACAGATTGTGCATAAAAAGATTGAATACCGCACAAGTCATCTCGTGAATGAGTTAATCGGTTGATCTCCATTGATCTCTGAACTACTAGAGCATAAAAAAATAGAGGGAATCATCAGAAATGCGCCAATCATTGAAAAAACGAAAGTCATTGAGAACTTCGTTTTGTCATTGTATCAAATCCGTACGAAAAATCGTGAAAGCACAAAAGAGTAAGGAATCGGCTGCCATTGCTATTTGTGTGAAATCCGTTCTTCAGACAAGAGGAAAAACGCTTAAGAAGTTTCGTTGTACGAAGAAGCCTTTTCTACAAACACAGCCTATTCAATAAGGGTCATCTCCGATAACTCTTTCATATATCTCTTTGAAGTAGTTTCGACTAGAAGTCCATTTGCATACACGCCATAATTCATGTAATAATCAGCGTGCTCCAGTGCCATATGGTAAATGGTATATTTACCTTTTTTGTCATATACGCTGGTTCGCTGATCCACACAGGCTGGCAGACGATACTTGCCATCTGTCACATAGTTCGCCCCCAGAATAATAGCCGTTTTCTCTTTCTCTCCCTCTTCAAAGTGATCGATCAGAACCGAATGACATCCAGTGATAATCAAATCTTCTTTCAACTCAGGATACTTGGAAGGGGATAAAATATAAAGTTGATCTTTGATGCGCTCTTCGGATACCACATGATCAATGACGCGCTTTCCAATCATATTGATTGCCTTAAATCCATGACGACTAGTAAGGACTTGATCTCCCTTACGTAACTGTTCAATGGGAAGATATCCTTCCATGGTTAGGATCTTGGACCCCTCCTTGAAGCAGGCCATGCCACCTGAGACAATGATATTATAGGGAAAATCATAACCTGCATTTTGAGAATTGGTTACATCATATAAATTAAGGAGGTGAGATCCTGATGTGGTAAAATTAACATTTGTAAAAATAAGTGTAGGATAAGCAACTGATCCGTCCAATACAATATCGCCTGATACTGGATTATTGCTCAGATCCACCAAACGATATGTATGACCAGCACTCAGATAATCTCCCATTGCATTCTGATTTCCTGTGATGGTAAATGTAATATTGGTATTCGTTGGAATGGGATTCACAGATGTCTGAATGTCACCCTCGATGTTCCAATTATAGCTCGTTTCGATCAAATGACGTGCAGTGGAACTAGCTGATGAATAAACAAGACCCATGTTTGAAAAATAGAGTCCTTCTTGAAGTGTACGTTGCGACCAACCATTCAAAAGAGCATCATAATTGGTAATTGATGTGGCACATCCCGATAAAAAACCCCATACAGCAGAAGCATTCGTAGGATTCCATGTACTCAGATTCTGATTAAATAGAGTTGCACCATAGAACATGTATTCTATGTAGGATACATTCGAAACGTCCCAATTATTAACGTCTTGATTAAATGCAGTCGCATTTTCAAACATTTGTCCCATATCTTGTACATTGCTTAAATGAGATCCCCATGAAGTCATTGGCTTATTTTGATTATTTCCAGAATCTCCATTGTTAAAAGCAGTTGCATCACGAAACATACGATACATGGAGGTAGAACTAGAAGGAACCCACGCGCTAAGATCCTGATTAAATAGATAGGCTCTTCTGAACATTCCAGACATATCTTGAACAGCAGATACATTCCATCCACTCACATCCTGATTAAATACATATGCATTTTGAAATATCTGATTCATGTTAGTTACCTGAGAGGTTGTCCATGCTAAAGGGTGTCCTTGATTGTTTCCTAGATCTCCATTATTAAAAACACGTGCATTAGAAAACATAGAACCCATATCCTGAACATTGCTTACATCCCATGAACCAAGATACTGATTAAAGACAGTTGTACTACTAAACATAGCATACATATTGGTACAGGAGCCAGTTGACCATCCACTAATATCTTGATTAAAGGCATAGGCATTGGAGAACATAGAATACATATTTGTTACATTTCCTGTATGTGTGCCCCATGCAATAGGGTGTACTTGATTATTGCCTGGATCACCATTATTAAATAAGATGGCTCCATTAAACATACCCTCCATGGTGGTTACACTAGATACATTAAAACTATTAATGCGCTGATTAAAGGATGATGCATTATTAAACATATAGGACATATCTGTTACATTCTGTGTTTTATTTCCCCAGTTTAATACAATATTACCATTATTTCCTGAATCGCCATTATTAAATGCGGTAGCATCTGTAAACATTCCAGACATATTGGTAACATAGGATACATCCCATTGATGCAGATCACTATTCATTGCAGTTGCACTATCAAATGTATGTGCCATGGTAGTAATATTTGAACCAGCTGGAAGTAGAGCGGGAACAGTTGTTAATGCGCTACATCTCCAAAATGCATAATCGAGTGAAGTTAATCCAATCTCTCCAAAGCTTGAACATTCAATCAAATATTGAACAGCACTATTTTGCACATCATGTGCTTGATCCATCATGATAATGCCTGAACCCATCACTTGAACGGTATAGGTTCCTGCAGTAGCATAGGTATGAACTCGATTATTGTCATATGAAAAATTTCCATCACCCCAATCAATGGAAGTAGCAACACCGCCAAATAAGGGAATTGTTAAGATAAAATTATCAGTTGGTAACTGATAAATAAGAACACATGCACTAGATGCCATTTCTATACTACTTATTAGAAATTAGTAGTATAGAAATAAAAAAAATACACAAATTATGAAAATTGGTTTAACCATGGCATTGTAGCACCATCTGTACCTGCTAAGCATGCCGCGCGACCCCCTTCCTTGCATGTCTTACCTGGAATTTTATAGAGCCAATCCGCGAACGATCCCTGGTCATTTGGTACAGTAGTAGATGGCTGAGTGACATACTGACGTTGATTCTGGTTCTTTCCAAAGACATCAGTTGGATCTGAGAACCACTGAATGCGGAAGTAATCATCCATTGTTTGCTTCACGGTGGGATCCGAAACAGACGCAGCTGCAGGGCGGTTTGGATTATACTTCATCTCATCCACCAAGATATTCATAAAAAGATTGCGTGAGGTGGGAGGAGTTTGCTCAGGCAATGCGGCACCCGAGTAAGGAGCAGCATCTACTTCCTGATATCCAATTGGATCACTCACGGGTTGAATACTACCCATAGCAGAACCGCCATTCACAAAATGTTCTTTGGTAGGAGCGAGATAACCCGATGGATCTACTTTAACAGTATGTGGCATTGTGTGGGGTTTTTCTGGGTGTTTTTCATGAGCTGGTTCATGATCTTCTTGTTTTTTGATGACGACCTTTTCAGGCGTGGTAAGAATGATGATGGCAGCAGTAATGGATCCAAATAGAAGCATAACAGGGATCATACCCAGTCCAGCAACAACACTTGCTACCATTCCTACGAAGAGGGATAGGAACAGTAACCGGGCAGCAAAGTTCCATTTAGAATGTTCGCATGTTGGCTTATATTGTAAGCTAAAATCTTTAAATAGAATTTGTAAATCTCTCCAAAAGGGAAGTTCACACGATGTACTCATGATCCTAACTCGTAGCTGGTTTATTTCTTCTGAGCTTGTTTCTTCTCTAGCTTCTTGCGCAACCGATCACGGACAGTGGCCAGACGTGCACTTCCTTCTTTACCAGCGGCACGTGCCATATCCATATCTTCAAAACCAAATGCACTTTTAATGCCGCTCATCATTTCGACAAAGGAGGTATTCTCTGCAAATTCCTTCATAAGTTCCTCTGCTTCGCGTGCAATCTCATGTGGGTTAATGGAGCCCGATTGAACCTTCTTCTGAAGACGATTACCAATGCGCATGATTGTTTTTTGAATAATACCTGGATCATTGGAAAAGGTAGAAATCAGGATATTAAATGCCCGGGACGGATCTTTCTCACATTCTTTGAGCATTTCTGGTGTAATTCCAAGATCAGCTGGTGTAATCTCTTTTACAATCTCTTGTGCAAGACGTGCCATATGACCCTTTAGGAAACGCTCGGGTAACTTAGGAAAGCCATTCTCAAACATTCCTTTTAAATCCGGCATACTGCTGGAATCTTGCTTCGGATCATCTGATCCCTTGCTATTGGATCCATTATCTGGTGCAAAGAATGTCATGAACTTCTTGATAATGCTAGAAAAGTCCATATTCTCCATCTTATTCTTCATCTCATTCATGGCATCTTCCATCCAGGCGGGGCGGGCATCGGTTGCTCCAAATCCAGCTTCCATAAAACAACAAATTGATAGAATATGGACATATTCCCAGATCGCCTTTTGAGTCTGATCAGACAAGGAGCTCCAAATCGAATTGGCAATGGTGACACCAGGAAGAATAGTAGTTGGATTCTTATGAAAGTCTTCGATACTTGATTTTCCCAATGTATTTGCAACTTTTACTTCTGCCTGGAAGCGTTCGATGCGTGTTGCATGATCGAGAGCCTTGGCCATCTGGATGGCTGCCGTATATTCAGGAAGGGCGCCTAGAAGATCATCAACAAACTCATTGTACTTGGTTTCAAACATAGAGGACTCACAAGCCATTTCTTCTTAGGGGTTATCAAAAACTCTTTAAATTTAAAACACATTATTAGATGAGTACAAGGAAACATTCAAAATCGTCTACTCGGAGTACAGTAAGAAGGATCCGGTTTACTGATGTATTTTCTGATGCGGATTATCCATTTGACGAGAATGATCCAATTGGACCTACCGAACCTACCTCATCCATGGCATCGCTGAAGGGTGATCCAGATGATATTTTGGATCTTTCGCGAATTTCTGCTCCTTTATCACGAAGAGCACAAAAACGAGAACGGCTTACAGAGGCTACTGCAAAGAGATTGCAGGATATTGAAGCAAGTAAGCGACGATGGACACATGGTAGGCCTGGAAAAATGGAAAGGAGATATGAGGAGTCATTTGAAGAGGGTCTTGTAAAATTCTTTCGAAGTGGATATGAAAAAAATTTTAATGATGAAAAAGTTGCATCGAATGAAGAGATTCTTATCTTTATAAAGGAGGTTATTAATCAATATCACCTTCGAATTAGTGGTGGATTTGTATTAAAAAATATGGGATTATCGGTGGAGGATCGATCCAAGCCATCGGTTGATATTGATATTTATGTACCATTTCGTATTCCTGACAAATTCCCAGAGTTTTATAAAGTCATGGCATTATTGTTTAACTGTGATCCAGGATGGGATGATGATCATCCTTTTAGAATTAGAAAATTTGTGACTAATCGTGCAAAGGGTAAAAGAAAGGGGTTTTTTGATAAGAATGGAATCTATTCTGTTTTTAAACATGAACGAACAGTTGATGGTCTCTATGCCGAAATGGATCTAGTTCGTGGACAATCCGATATGCCACCTGAGAAAATTATTCGAAATTTTGATTTATCAGTATGTATGAACTGGTATGATGGAAAGCACATTTATGCAATGGATAAAGATGCGATTTTAGACAAAGAGGGTACAACTGGATGGCTTAATTACAGTTATTTACATTTGCTTCTTGGAATCAAAAATGAGCATGGAACCAAATGGCAAAAGAATCCAGTAACACGTGATCGCATTTTGAAATATTTATTAAGAGGATATCGCATTTCATACGTCCATCCAACAGAAGGAAAAGTGTATGAAATTATATCAAGCGATTTACCGAATGCAATTCGTCGTTTACCTGTAAATAAGCGTGAACAGTACTATCTTGCTCATCCAAATGAGCGACCGGATAATATACCAGTATATGTGCCTGCAAATAATGGAGAGGTGTTTGCAAATAATATGAATCCTGAAAATAATGTGAATCTTCGAAATAATAATTTAAGTAATGTTATTTTGCGTTCTCATTTTTAAAAGACACGCTTACGCTTGAGCCTTTGCCTTCTCCGCCAAAAGACAAAGCACTTTCATATATTGCCACATTACATCCTGATTCTTTGCACCCATGGTATCCCAATGCTTATCAAAAAGAGCCAAATAAGAGGTCATTTCATTAAAATTAGTAGTAACCCGCTTCTGTGCAACATAGCGAAACATTTGAATATTTCGTTCATAGATCGCGGAGGAGCATTCATTGTATACATGTTCAATAAAAAGGTCAAGTACAAGACGAGGATTAATTTTCTTTGCACCTTTAATGGCTTCTGTTGCCATTTTAATGTCTTTTTCTTCCGGAAAAGTATTACATAGCTCGTCAAAGAAATTGACAAGCTGTGTATTAAATGCGCTTAGTATCGACATTTCCTAGTATTAGGTACTGCTAAAATCTTTAAGTTATATCGTTTTTAAACTTTATTGACGAGTCACACGCTGTGGAATACCACTATCACGATTTTTCATAAACATCTCCATTTGTTGGTCTAACAACTCTTCCTTCTTGCTTCGCTTCGCATTTGAATTGGTGGTTTGGAAGTTGGATGCCTCACGTGTGCTCACCGCATCACTTCCCCCCAAAAACGTAAAGTTATGCATCATGGATTTTCCGCCATCGCCCTGAGCCGATGTATCCACCCCAATGAAAGAATAACTATCTCCAAATCCACCTCCCATCTCCATATCCAAGTAGGGTTCAGGTTCTAATGCCATGGGTTGACCGCTTTGTCCGCCTTGTTGTCCTTTTCCACCGCCGTCACGCATCTTTTGTTCGTAGAGCCAGTTCATGACATCGCTGTTCGTACGTGGTTCCGGCTCTCCCGAAATAACCAGTGTCGGAGTCTGCTTTAACCAGCTGGGGAGTGCGGGGCGATTGGGACCTGGATCCACGCAAATAAAACGAAATTGGGAGTGATAATTGGTTTTTGAGATTTCTTCCACAAAGGCCTTCGACCAGTCACATCGATTGGAGTAGAAACAAATATGAATAGGGGCAGGTCGGCTCATCCTTTTCTACTTTACGAACGAATCATAAAGTGGTTGAACGCAACGCAAATTGTAAAAATTGATCAAGCCGATCAATCGGAGGATAGGATAGAACAACATACCATGGCTCTTGAATCTTCCACTTTGACTTTCTCCAATCTCGATAAACAAGCCGATGGTCGTACATATACCTTTCGTATGGAAGGTACACATGTCACCTATGCAAACACCCTGCGTCGTCTCATTCTAACCGGCGTAGAGACAGTTGCCTTCCGCTCGGACATGACCTCTACGGGAACTACAACCGATGTTATCATTAAACGAAATGATACTCCAATGACCAACGAGATGTTGGCCGACCGGATTGGCTTGATTCCAATCCATGTGTCAGACCCTCTTCACTGGAAAGGTGATAATTACATCTTCCATCTCAAAGTGTCAGGTACCAAAGATCAAACTACGTTTGTGAAAGCGGGCGACTTCAAAGTAATTGATATCAGCAAAAAGGTGGAACAACCGGTGGACGAGGATGGTTTTGATGAGAAGGCAGATGAAACAGGACTTCTTCTACGAACAAGCGACTTCTTTCCTTCAAGCCCTCTTACAGGTGATACTTGTTTGATTGCAACTCTTCAACCAGGAAGCGGTGCCACGCTGCAGTCGATTGAACTTGTTGCCAAAGCAACTCGTGGAACAGGTCGCGAGCATGCGCGGTTTATGCCGGTATCACAGTGCACCTACGAGTATACCCTGGATACAGATGAGAAACGGCGTGAAGAAATGTTTATGAAGTGGCTCTCCGTAACAAAGAAGGTTGGTGGCATTGATAAGGAGTCAGATCACTATCAACAGTTACTTCGTGAATTCAATACCATGCAGGTAAAGCGGTGTTTTAAGATGAATGAGAAGGGTGAGCCAAACAGTTTTGACTTTACGATCGAGTCTGTTGGCATTCTTCCTGTGAGTTACATTGTGGGTCAGGCATGCGAAGTGGGTGAGAATATGTGCGGACGCTATGCCAATCTGGACAAGAGTACTCCGCTTCCCTCCGATCTCAGCATCTCCTCATCTGATTCGCGTATTATTGGATATGATTTCCTGTTTCGTGGTCATGATCATACACTTGGCAATCTCCTGCAAACCTGGTTGGTAGAGCATCATATTGAGGGAACGGCTAGTCCGAAGATCACATATGCTGGCTACTCTGTTCCTCATCCTCTTCGTGATGAAATGATTCTTCGTGTGGGCGTGGAAGATGGTGAGGAAGGAACCGCACGCCAGGCGGTTGCTGAGGCGGCACGAGGATGTGTTCGTATGTTCCAAGAGATGCGTGCGGGATGGAAGGGACTTCTAGGCGAAGCCACGACTGTTCGTAAAGCAACATCAACTGTGCGTCGTCGAACACCGGTTATTGCAAAGTAAAAATATAATATTAGAATAGAACATGGTTTATCCGGTATTTGACTATGATAGCATTGAACAGCGATGTAAACAGGATCTTGTTCAATTCAAAGAATCAACTAAACATTCATCCAACCTATCTTTTATTTTATACTATGCGTCCGATGCAACGCTAGAGTCAATGAAAGAAAATATACAGCCTATTCTTTCTTTTCTATTGGAACATTTAGGTGAAAATGACTATGTAGATGAAATTTCGCACTCAAATAATCAACAGGAGCTCTGGATTGCTCGAACCTACTTATTTTATCAATTGCTTATTTTCGCCACAATGACATTTCAATCAGAACAATTGTATAAAGAGGTATACGCTTCTGTATTCTATACAGATTATCGTTATGATATTTCCAAAGAATGTATGAATTTTAAAATGGGCATTTTCGGAAGTTTAACGCCAACCTCTGATATTGATCTTGGTATTCAATACTCAGGTACAGGATTATCAGTAGGAGGATTGGATTATGTCGTGGCTGCATTTGAATCTCTTTTTCTTATTTTTACTGGAAAACCAAGTCTTGCATTTGATATTGAAACCTATGCAGACATGATGACCATTCCCAATTTAAATGAAGAAAAAAAAGACAAATATCCTGATATGTTTTATTTAGATTCTAGCATTTTTCGTGCCAAACATTTTCAAAAGATGCTATCGTGTGCCTACAATAGCATTGCTCGAAATATATTATTAGCATATGATAAACAGAAACCTTCTAATTCAAGAAATGTAAAAGAAATGAAACGAATTTATCAATCAGTTACGAACCCTTTCATCCAAGAGCAGCTATTGAATGAAACACTCTATCAAGAAGCATTGGATCGCATGTCTTCTTTTTTGAAAATGGATTATGATTCAGCTCGACGAGCCTATTATGAAAAAGTAAAACGAGCAGAAGAGTCAAAGGATGCACTTTTAAAAGATGATGTATTGCGTAATTCTGATCGAATTGCAGAAACGATGTTTTTAATCGGTGATGCACTAAGTTACCGAATGGAAAGCTATACCTGTGCACCCACCGTCATTCATGTAGTTCGTATTTTACAGGCTTCTAAAAATTCAATAACAAAATACAAAACCACAGAGCCAGCCAACTTATGTCAAGGGGAGAGCCAATTCTTGGATCCCTTTTGCTCAATTGGCTATTATGGGTTTGTCTTAAGTGCCATGGAACAGATCGGTTATATGTATCGTTTTCATACGACATATTGTATTCAAGATAAAGGTCATTACAATAATGCAAAATGTAAAAAGAAGCAGGATAAATATGCAATTCGTTTACAAAATGCGCAAGAATTTCTGGAAAGACTTCGGCCTCTTTCCAATCAGTCTACAAATAATTTCAGACCTTTTACACCAGCAAAGCCGTCACGTCGTGTTTCCTTTGGAGGAAAGAATAAAACAAAGAAGAAAAGACTTCGTGCGCGTTCTACTCGAAGAAAACATTAGACATCTAATATTCTTCCATCCTCTGCAAATATACAGGTTAGACCAAGATATTCTATTTCCTTGATACGACTACACGATCTCTTCGCATATTTTGCAAATGCCACTTCAGCAGAAGAAGACAGATCAATCGATGTAGGATGCCACCAAAGTAGTAAATAGGCACGCATCGCATAGAGACCCAGTACCGATTCATTCGGATTAAATGACAAACTAGACACTCCATAAAACTTAATAAAAGCATCATAATGCTCTTGATAATTGATCACCTCTTGAAAGAAGAGAGAAGAGGTCACACGATATCGCCCTGTGACTTTGATTACCATATCATTATTATCAATACCATACTGACGAATGACATATTGAATGTCTAAAACCTCTTTCATACCTTTACTCTTTCTCGTTTCATTGTGATCGGTATACATCACTGGTACTGGTTTACCTACATGAATAAAATGATCAAGAAAGGTTGGACGTAATCCATTATTTTCTACAATAATGGGCTGAATGGTTTCAGGAAGATGGGCTAGAATTTCACGAATGGCCGATTGATATTGTTGGTCTCGATTGATAGAGGATCCATAACGATTATGAAGAGAGGTTGTAATAATTAAATAAATCATACGTAAATACGTGTATCATTTATTTAGACTGCTCATTAATTTCATAAAACTGAGATACGCTAGACGATTGCACACCATCGAGGTTTGATAATGTTTATGAAGATTGCCCTTATTGGAAAAGATCGTTGTACAAAATTGGCACAAATTATCAGTTGGCCGTGAAATAGCATCATGTAACCATTTATCCACTAACTCATGAATAGGCGGCATCAAAGGGCGATTCCTATCTTTCTCAGGAAGTGCTAACCATTTTTTACAAGCATTTGATGTGATCATATGTCTACATCGATTAAGGGTAGAGCTAAATATTTTATGACACGCCTCACATGTAATAACAGGTTCCGATTCTTCTTCCACAATGATAAGACGCCTCTTTGGTTTTTGTTCTTTCTTTATGAATGGTTCTGGTTTTGCAAGTTCAGGAATATCTAATACCAATACTGTCGGCAGTTTGACAGCTGGCTTCGATATAATCGTTGCCTTGCATTTTTTCGCCACAGGAGGCGCCACAGGAGGCGCCACAATTATTTCTGGTCTTACTGCCGATTTTGTAACTGTGTTTTTCCCTACGAGTAGTTCTTTGAGTGATATTTGAGGAATTGTCCCATCATTTGCATTAGAACCCCCTTTGGAGGATAGACCTGTTAATAGAGAATATAGTTTTTGATACTCTTCACTCTTCTCCATGACTATTTATTATATTCGGATTTTAAACTGATTAGGAAATAATTTTTATTCCGTATCGGTTTATTTTTTAGCTTATCAAAGTATTATTTTTTAGTCAACCTCCTCTACGTTAGGAGTCTTGGTAGACTCTGATCCAGGCGCACCAGCGTCTTGATACATCTTGGTCATGATAGGGCGAATCTTCTCTTCATACTCCTTCTGCTTCTCTGCATAGGACTCCTTTGTTGCATCGGGATTCTGTTCCAGCCAATCAATACCCTCCTGTACCCAGGTCTCTACTTCCTTTGCGGTCTCTGCACCGATAGACTCTTTTACCTTGTCCTCACGCACGGTATTGCGTACATTATACAGATAAGCTTCCAATTGATTCTTAGCATCGACTCGCTCCATACGATCTTTGTCCTCTGCGGCATGCTTCTCTGCCTCCTGTACCAGACGATCAATCTCCTCACGACTAAGGCGACCCTTATCATTCGTAATTGTAATCTTGTTGGACTTGCCCGTGGACTTCTCTGCGGCGGTTACATTCAGAATACCGTTTGCATCCACATCAAAGGAGACTTCAATTTGTGGAACTCCGCGTGGCAAGGGTGGAATACCCTCGAGCTTGAAGTCGCCGAGACGATTGCAGTCACGTGTAAACTGACGTTCACCTTCATAGACTTGGATCAGGACACCTGGTTGATTATCGGCATAGGTCGAGAAGGTCTGTCCCTTTTTGCAGGGCACGGTGGTATTCCGCTTGATCAATGGGGTCATGACACCACCTGCTGTCTCCAGACCGAGCGAGAGTGGGGCAACATCCAATAAGATTAGATCGGAAGTACGATCGGTACCTGTGCGACCATTGGTTAAAATATGCGCCTGAACTGCTGCGCCATAGGCAACCGCCTCATCAGGATGAACAGAGTCATTTAGCTTCTTTCCATTAAAGAAGTTGCTTACCAGTTCGCGAATCTTGGGAATGCGTGTTGAACCACCGACCATAACCACTTCATGAATGTCTGTCTTCGACATTTCTGCATCACGCAGAACTTGCTCAAGAGGTGCGATGGTACGACGAAAGGCAGCCTCACAAATAGATTCGAATTTGGCACGGGTAAAGACAGTGTTAAAATCAATACCTGCTGCCAGAGCATCCACTTCAATGGTAGCCTGTGTCGAAGTACTTAGTGATCGCTTGGCACGCTCACATGCCGTACGTAGACGACGAAGAGCACGATCATTGCCCTTCACAAGAGTACCCTTATTCTTTCGCTCAAATTCCTGTACACACCAATCCACCATCGCACTATCAAAGTCCTCACCACCAAGATGGGTATCACCCGCAGTAGCCTTTACTTCAAATACGCCATCATCGATTGTAATGAGGGATACATCATGTGTACCGCCACCGCAATCAAAGATCACCACATTCTGCTCTCCTGACTTCTTCTTATCAAGGCCATACGCCAATGCAGCAGCTGTTGGCTCATTGATGATTCGCAGAACATTCAGACCTGCAATCATACCTGCATCCTTTGTCGCTTGGCGCTGAGAATCATTAAAGTAAGCGGGCACAGTAATCACCGCATCCTTCACTTCTGAACCCAAATAGGCCTCTGCCGTCTGCTTCATCTTGGTCAAAACCATGGCAGAGATCTCCTCAGGAAGATATGTCTTTTGCTCGCCCTTAAAATCAACACCAATTTGTGTCTTACCGCCTGCACCAGCAGTTACTTCAAATGGCCAATGCTTTATATCAGCCTGTACATTAGTATCATCGATTTTACGACCAATTAGACGCTTTGCATCAAATACTGTGTTTTTCGGATTAGCAGATGCCTGATTCTTTGCAGCATCACCGATCAACCGTTCCGAATCCGTAAAGGCGACATAGGACGGCGTAGTACGATTGCCATGCTCATTCGCAATAATTTCTACGCGATCATTCTGCCAGACACCCACGCATGAATAAGTGGTTCCGAGGTCAATTCCAATTGCATATTTAGTAGTGGACGACATTACTAAATAAGTATGTATGGATAGGTTTTAAGTTACTATTCTAAAAATTATATGTCCAATTCGAGCGACCTAGCTCAATCATGTGAAAGCCATCGCATACAAAGTTAATCATACCCGCTACTTTGTCCATGTGAATATCTGATACTCCAAAACCAGTAGAAAAGGTCAGTGTTCCTGTACCAGATGTCTGCAAAAAGAGTTGATCACAAAAGTTAAAGTTAGAGCATGTCACCACGTTGTCACCATTTCCATAAATGTAGAGAAATGGTCCAGCTGCGATATCAAGATGAATCTGTGCGGCAGCTCCATTCAGTGGATCACGGCGACCGCTTGGTCCTACTCCGCGAATCTGGCCATTTGACACAATTGGTCCCGCCGCATCGATCGTTGATGCGCTAAATTCTGATACATTGATCTCACGTACATCATTGATAGTCGAAGCAAAAAGATCATTGACATTAATGCAGCTTAATGTTGCAAGATCGCCTCGAAGGGTAGAAACCGTTAACACACTAATATCAGCGACTTCACCAGACATAGTAGAAAACTCAATGGTTGATACATTTACATATTCTGCTTCAATATTGTCACCCGATATGGTAGAAAACTCAATCGCAAAAGCATCAAGTGATGAAATGGATGCACTATCTACATCAAGTGATGAAATGGATGCATTGCCTGCGTCAAGCGTTGAAAATGAAACATTGAATGCTAACAAGTTATTAGCAATTTCAATATCAAATACACCCAATGAGCTTACTGTAATCAAGTTAGCTTGAATCGTGGAAACCTCGATACTAGAAGTATATAATTCCTCTACTTCGATGCTATCACCAGACATGGTGGAAAATTCAATGGTAGAAGCATACAATTCTTCCACTTCGATGTTATCTCCAGAAATGCTAGAGAACTCAATGCCAGCTGCATCCAATGTTGAAATGGATGCATTACCGACAATAAGGGTTGAAATAGCACACTCATATACTCCCAAATGATTTGCAATTTCAAGATCATACACTCCCAACGAGCTTACACCGATAAATTCCGCATTCAGTGAAGAAATTTCCGCATTTTCTACTTCAATCGAGTCTGAATACAATGAACTTACAGTGAGGGTGCTTACCTCATCAATTGACTGTACAGTTAATTGATCTACGTCAATTGTGCTTGCTGTCAGGACAGATCGTACCACTAGATTATCAACTTCTAGGTTTGTGCCAGCATCAAGCTGCTGCGTAGTAATGTAATCGGAATAGATATTGGCAGTTGATAGCTGATTAACATACAGTTCAGATGTAACTGCTCCAGCAACTGCTGCAAATGTAGAAATAGCCAATTGCTCAAAACGTCCAGTAACCGCTTGAATAAAACCGGATTCTATCGTGGATGCCAGAACATATTGTGATTCGGTGGAGCTAACAGAAAGATTACCACCCAGCAAAGAGGAAACAGTTGCTTCATCCACTTCTAACACGGCACCTGTCATCGTTGAAAAACTGCCGGTCTCAATTATTGCCTCATCTGCAACCAATACACTTGCTGTAAGTGTACCATCTACCACACCATCCTCTGCAACATACATATTTCCATTCGTATACAGTGGTGGACCCACATCTTTGCGTCCCTGCGGACCAGGATCGCATCCATCCTTCATAACCGCAGGAAGCTCCGTGCTGTATACCGCAAATAAGGGCGAATTTGGGTCAATAAATCCTGAGATACCTGACTGTGTATCAATAACACCTATCATGTAGGTAGAGACACCTGGATTAATAACGGGATACAGTTTTTTACCACTTTCACGTAGTACACGACCCGCCGGGCAGGTTCGTACATTGGCTCCTGGTATGTTTGCTGCTAGCGTTCCTTCAGGGTAGGGGTTAGTAACATAGGTATAGCTAAAAATGTCTCTGTGGAAAGGTCCAGAAGAGACAAATCGGCGAGCCGGCTGTCGAGATGAACCGGATTGAACAGATGACATATCTAGTATAGAATTATTTTAATATTTAATGATATAATTTAGTGCAGTATAGGGTGGTCTGGTATCAATTGGATTTCCACTTCCTGTATTACTAATAGTGATACCCGTCATACTTGCACTTGTACCTGTCGCGGGTGTAGGTCCTTCATTATCACCACATCCCCACTTTACTTCGCCATTACAGCTTCCTGAATTTGCAACTTGAAATGGTCCAACAGTATGGGAGTGACCAGGATCCGATACTGTATGGCTATGTGCTGGTATTTGATCTACACTGATAGTTGTAGATGTATTGCCACCTTTTGTATTTAACCCATATCCTGATCCCACACCAACAATAAATTGATTTTGTAAATTGGGGATACAAAAAGAGTTTGCATCCAATGATCCATACGTTGTGCCAATTACATTAAAGAGCGTAGATACACTCGTTCTTGAAAGAGAACGTCCATCACAAATATACCATCCACTTGGATCGCTGGAACCAGCATACATGCTAATGATACCTGCTGCAATACTACCTCCACCTCCACCTCCGCCTGGAATATATGGCTGGCCATTTATCAATGAAGTAGTAATGGATGATACATTCACATTTGCACCTTGAATAGAGGACATGGTGATCTGATTCGATGAGATGGTACTTACATCTGCTGTATTACATATTAGAGTCGAGGTTGTAACGGTACTTGTACGAAGCATCACAAATACATCCAATGTAGATACCGTTTCAGTAAGAGTAGAAACAACAGTTGACGCATGTAATACAAATGCATTCAATGTAGATACATCTATATAATTTACATTTATACTTGACCCAATAAAACTACTATTATTAATATTACCTCCTATCAAACTAGAATAGGTCAATTGGCTTACAGCAATGGTACTAAGATTTATAGAGCTAAGACTGATAGGACCATCCATACTCGAAAACTTTAATTGATTGACAGTGATGGTGCTTGTATTAATATCACCACCTAGAAGACTAGAATAGGTCAATTGGCTTACAGTAATGGTACTAAGATTCGCGGAACTAAGAGTAATAGGACCCTCCATACTTGAAAACTTCAACTGATTAACAGTAATGCTGCTTGTATTAATATCACCACCTAGAAGACTAGAATAGGTCAATTGGCTTACAGTAATGGTACTAAGATTTGCAGAACTGAGAGTGATAGGACCATCCATGCTTGAAAACTTTAATTGATTGACAGTGATGGTGCTCGTATTAATATCACCACCAAGTATACTAGAAAAGGTCAATTGACCAACTCCAATAGTACTCATATTAATACCACTTCCTGCCAAACTAGAAAATGTCAATTGATTGACAGTAATACTACTTGTATTAATATCACCACCTATAAGACTAGAATAGGTCAATAGATTGGTGCTGATGGTGCTTGTATTGATATCTCCTCCAAGAATACTAGAAACGGTCACTTGACCAACACCAATGGTACTCATATTTAGATTGCTACCTGACAAACTAGAAAAGGTTAATTGATTGACAGTAATCGTACTTGTATTAATATCACCACCTAGAAGGCTGGAAAATGTCTCTTGTTTTACATTAATCACATCACAATCCATGGTACTGCCTGTTGTAGTTGAAAAAGCGGCAGTGTCAATATAGAGCGATGAAACATTAATCGTAGAGGCCATTAAAGTGCTTCCATTTGAGGTTGAGAAAAACTCGTGATTTACATTTAATACTTCTACGCGATCATAATTTACATAACTATAATTGATAGTACATGCAGTAATTGAACTTCCATAAAGAGTTGAATAAAATCCTCTATCAACATTGAGAGTAGATACGTTAATTGTAGAACCATTGATTATATCGCCTTCGAGAGTGGAATAATATCCATTCGCAATATTGATTGTTGATCCATTAATTGTTGAGCCATTCAATACATCGCCCTCCAATGTAGAATAATATCCCATATCCACATTTAGAGTTGAAACATTAATAGTAGATCCTGTCAATGTACTTCCATGAAAAGTAGAATAGTATCCTCTGTTGATATTGGCAATTGTTGCATTTGTTGTTGATGTAGTAAGTGTACTTTGAATGGTTCCATTAACAGCTGCATAGATTGAACCATTCGTAAAAACAGGGGGTCCCACATCTTTGTATCCTTGTGGACCAGGATCCACTCCATCCTCAAATGCTGCAGGCAAATCAGTGCTATATACTGCAAATACTGGCGAATTTGGATCAATAAATCCAGTTATTTTTGAAATAGAATCAATCACTCCAATCATATACGTAGAAACACCCGAGTTCACCCCTGGATATAATTTCTTACCATTTTCCCGTAAAATACGACCGGAAGGGCATGTTTTTGCATTTGCACCTGTTATATTTGCACGTAAAACACCGATTTGCTCATCGGATGCGATGTTTCGAGTTAGTTGATAACTAAAAATATTTTGATGAAAAGGAATGGATGATACAAACTGCCGAACCGGCTGTTTTGATTGATCCGACCGAACAGATGACATTTCTCTATCTATTGTGTATCTAATACAATTTATAGAACAGCGCGTCCCTTATTATCATTCCAATCCTGTTCAGCACGATCTACTTCATTATTTCGAGTTACCATGGCATCAAGAACATATGATTTCATTCCTACTTCACCCATTTGATAGAGAAGTGATCCTGTATCTTTTGGAAAACAAGTACCACCAAATCCTCTCTTACCATCGTGACCTGGAACAAAAGTATGTGATCCACCAATTCGTGAATCAAGTGTAGCAAACGATCGAACATTCTCATAATTGATTCCCTTCTTCGAACAAAATTCTTCCATCTCATTGCAAAAGGAAATCTTTGCAGATAGAAAACAATTGCGAAAATATTTAATCATTTCAGCCTCATTGTTGCTACGAAAATGAACTACATTATGTTTAATTCTTCCCGCATCATATGCATGTTCAAAGAGACGCTTAATGGTCTTTTGAAAGGCGACATCATGTTCCGTTCCTCGTAGACCAAATACCCAGTTTTCACAATCAATGAAATCCTGGATATAATTCTTCTCCGTCAAAAACTCGGGCATAAAATAACATCCCAGACGATCACATGTTCCAGATGGAACCGTTGAACGAAGAACAATAAAATTCTTAGAAGGGTCAATTACCGAAGAAAGATCTTTCATCACCGATTCAACAATACCCAGATGGCATTTTCCTGAAGACTCCATCGGAGTTGGCACACACACAAAAATAATATCACATTGCGCCAACTGTTTCAGAGTTAGTCCAACAGGAATACAAAGCTCAGGGCGTATATCATATGCCAATACTTCAATAGAATTTGTTTCTAGTTGTCTTGTTGCCTTTCCTACAAAGCCGTTTCCAATGATTCCAATCTGCATGTCTACACATATAAATTGGACGCAGGTTTAGGTTGGATTTATAAAAAAGGTTCTATCACAGCATCTTCCAACATGGAAAAATAAGATTCCTGGTGTCTACGAAGAAGAAATGCAATTCTCTGCCACGGTAGTTTATGAAGGTAAATTTGTACTTCTATAGGTGTGAGTTTCTTCTTCTCTGGTCGAAGATGAGAAAGGTAAATTCCATGTAATGCGTATAGGTGGGGTGAAAACATTTTATCAATCTCTGCAGCGCTGACCGTTTTTGTCACATGAAGTGCAATATAATGTCGATACAATTGCTGAATAATTTTATTTATTCCATCCGAATGAAAGGAGAATACAAATGTCTCCTCAGGATAATATTCCAAATATTTCTGAATTAAGTTTTGAGTATACAGTTGTGCATATCGCTCCACCAATACAGGGCTATTTCCACGCAGTGATTTTACAGCAGTATATTTACTTGATCGAAAACGCCAACGATTTCCCTTTGAATCTTTTAATACAACCCCTTGAAATTGCCATGATGATTTTTCATATATATTCTTAATCCACTCCTCTATGGTTTTACCACTCAATTCATCCTCTTTGGAGAAGGGCGACTTTAAGTAATATAGACTGGATTGTATAAATGGAAATCCATCCTCCATAACAATTCGTCCATCTTCATACACTGTCCCTTTATGAATTAATACACATACATTTCTTTTGTTTGGTGCCACAATACGATGCTCCACATGTTGAATCACATAACTATAAAAAATGGCAACTTCCTTTTTCTCTTTATCGGGTGCGCTAAAATTGTTAGATCGTTCCTGAATTACCTGATCGATTGCATTGGGATCCACATTATATCCTGTGTAGCATTCGATAAATAACGCACGAAAAGACTTGGGGGAATAAAAGTTTCCGGCTGCGTTTAACTTGGAACGGGTTGTAACATATAGTTCGTTGTTATCAACCATTTTGAAACAATTAATCATTACACCATCCACTAACTCTTGAGAGATTACACCATTCTGTACCGCATCATCTACATATGAAAATGGAAACTCCGTCTGAGTCGTTTTGGGTGGAGATACACACATGGGTTGATTGGTGACAGTATTCCATACGACAGAACGAAACCATCGACTATGCGGAAGGTTCATGTTAGAAACACCCTTTTCATAACGAATAATACATAGATCCCCTTTTTGATCCACTACACGGAACTGGCCACCCTGTTCTGATTCTAGATACGCCTCTAATTCTTTCCATGTAGGATATGCTGCTATTAAATCCTTAAAAACAGTGTGGTCATACTGTATTGTCATGTTATTTCTTAGTATACTAATGCCATGACTCCTTTATATTGAATCGAAATTGAAGTATTTCTTCGAGTAATAGATTCTCATGAGGATGATAGGGAACATGGAAGAAGTACCTGACATTGATTCACAATCTGAATTAAGTCTATCTGAAGAGGATAATGCACCAAACATTGATGCTGAATTTGAGCAATCAGTAGAGTCAGAAACAGGATCCATACAAATTGCTCCGACAGCTGAAACCAGTATACTTGGACAAGAGGATGATCCAATGTTATTTATTGAATTAGGCGATCGTATTGTAATTGATTCTAAAAAATATGGAAGAACAACGGGTACTGTTTATTATCGAAGTCTTGAATTGATTCGGATAAAACCTGATGGAATCTCCAATCTTCTCCGCGACTTTGTGGTAGATAATGAAGGTGCTCAAGAAGAATATGCAGAGGAGGATGGAGTAACTGCCGCTTATGTTATTGAAAAACGCAAGTTTGATTCATTTGTGGAGCAACAGGATTTTCGAGTAGGACAGGTAATCGATACTTTCCTAGCAGATGGATCAATTGATAAATCCTATAAAATCATAAAAGTAGACGAGGATGAGGATCAGATTGTACTAGAGGATCCAGAAGATCCTGAACCACCAAAAGTACTCTCTTTCGAGTTTATTGGAATTCCACGAGATGAGAATTTTATCATGATCAGTGTTCAGTCCTACGTGGATGAACCTCCTGTGAAAGAGGATGATGAGGATAAAATTGTAGAGAATCTCGAAGAGGTGGAAGAGCCTGAACAAGAGGCCAAGATTATAGGATTTATCGAAGTAGCCGTGCAGCGTGTTTTTCGTGAGGCGGCCTCCTATGAACAGAGCATACCTGATAATCTACAAAAAATGGATGCGCTGAATGATTTTATGTCTGGGCTAGATGTTTTTCTTCAAAAAGATCCAAAGGCCATTCGAAATGTTCGCATTTTGGTAGAAACTCTATTTTATTTGAAACAACTTACTGTTGCATTCAATGATGATGGAACCATTCAAGGTGTACAGAATGTCTCTGCAGAAACACTGGATCAATTAATTCAACAAACGCCGATTCCTCTAGGTCGCGCCATTCTTAATGTGTCTAAAAAAGAATACGAGACAGGAGATCTCGATGATGCCGATTTTGACTTTGTTCATTTTGAGAATTTTGAACAAGAACTAGAAAGAAGTATTCAATTAACCAATATAACAGATGAATTACGTAAAAAAGAGCGATGGGAATGGGTTAAAGAAAATGCATTCATAACGGAAATGATTACACCTTGGAAACCATCTGATCAAGATGCCAATGGATGGAAAGCACTCGCTGACACTGATTTTTTTCGTATTTTACCCCCATCTGAAGATGATAATGGTAATATGATTAAAGAATTAATTCCAGGATATAAGGCATCACATGATAAAGAGATTCCACCAATCTTTGCTGAAATACCGTTTGGTGTAGAACGTGCTCTTGCAACAACATATCGTAAAGGATCGGATGATCGAAGCAAGGATGTCTTCATCCAAGAAGATAAATCGAATATGAATGGTTATTTGCTCTTTCCTACGCATTTAGCCAATTATCTGGGGATCACTCGTTCTGAAAGCCTTGCAATCGATTCAGGACGAAGTCAGTTACCACCCAAAACCATGCGCATGATTTTGAAAGAGACAGGTATTCCAAAAGAAAATGCAACTACCAAAGATATTTATTTTCTTAACTTACTCGATGGTCAAAGTGCAAACATTGAACTAGCAGACTATGTAGATGGAATCTCTGTTCCTGCCCTTGGCCTAGGAGATACCTTTTCTACTCTACAACAATATGGTGTAGAGAATTTAGAGTTAAATGAGAAATTGGTAAATGTTCTTCTTGGTAAGATTTCTTCTTATCAATCGCAACTATTGTCCTCTCTTGCCAAACTACGTGAAATGGTTCAACAAGTTCCACCATCACCTGTTGCTAATCCATTTTTGGTTGATCCTGAATTTTTGAATATTATTCGCGGACAACCCACTTTGGTAGAGGACTTACAAGAATTTGAGAATGTCAATCCTGGCTTAGTTGGATCGGATCTGGGAATGGTGATTCATTTAATGAAACGCCATGCCAACTATTTTCAAGTAGCGGCAGGAGGAAATAATCTCTTAATTGCAAAATCTCTCTATCAATCGAATCGCAATAACTATATTAATCAGCTTCTGGTTGCTACGACTCTTCAAAAGAATGAGCTCAATAAGGGTGAGCGCCCTAAAAAGAATCCTTGTCGCCATGTCGCAGATTTGGTATCGGTTCGACGAATTCGAGAGGATGCAGAGCGTTTTGAGCAACTATCCAAAGTGTTCCGCATGTACCAAGGAAATCGTGATCAAAACTGGATTGATTGTACCATTTGCAAAGAACACTTGATCTGCATTCATGAGCGTCTTCAGCTTCAGGCGTACTTGAATCCGAAAGAGAAAGGCGTCTTGGAGAAAGAGATTATTCTGAAGTGCTCGGGTGGACAATTTCAAGGAAAGTACATTTGTCGAAACTGCGGCCAAGCCATTCGTGAATTGGACTTTGACAATAACATGGAATTTGATGATGATGGAAAACCTAAATCTGGAAGTTCGGTTCTTGTAGACGAAGATGCGAAATTAGAAGAAAAATTAGATCTATTGACAAGTGTCCCCATTGAGCCTCCTGAGTTTGCACGTTTGAATTTAAGTAAGAATGAGCAGGTATGTTATCATATTATTCATACCATTGCTGATAAAGTAGGTATTTCGCTTGATCAGAATGGATATCGACGCACCATTGAATACGTGATGGTACAATCACGTACATTTCCTACAAAAGATGCACATAATGAACGTAGAAAATCAAAACCAGGTCTTGCGGAATATGAGGCAGAATCAAGTCGTCTATTGATTACTGCATGCGGATGTGCATTATTGATTGAAATTCAAACGAAGTTTCCAGCCTATCCTGTTCATCATATATTGGCTGGATGCTCTTCGCCTGGTTTTGATGGATATCCATTAACACCCGAATTATCAGAGATTCGAGGTCTAACCTATATTGCATGCGCCATTTCTTCGGTTCAAAATAAATCACCTCCATGGAATCTTACAGGGTTTCAGAAAGTTGCAGATACTACAAAACGTATGAACGCTATTATGATTTATCTCACTGTTAATATGGTTGGAAATAATCCGCAAAAAATACTGAAAGGAATGGCAATAACCGATATGGTTCAGAGTCGACTTCAGTCCAAACGCAAATATCTTGCAGAAATGAAAGATCATCAAAGTAATTATCCAACCGATCAAATCTTTGCAAGCTTCTTACCTGAACAGATCCTACTTCGAAAAGAGGATGCGGCCAAGGATGCTATTGTTCCTGAAGTGGCAGCGCATATGGGAAATAAGGGTCAGACATCTCTTATGCGAATGTGGATTCGCCAAGCCCATCAAGTCGCACAGGAGACAGTGTCGTTGGTAAGGGGATCACCACTGATAGAGGCAACATGTTGCACGGTAAAACTTCAAGAACCCGAATCATTCTGGGCATCTCAGGATGGTTTACCTGAATTACCGCTTCGGCGTCTTCAGCCGAATAAACAGGGCTCTTTCTTATTAACGGAGTTTCATCCACGTGAAGCAGAGGCAGGTGTGGTGGAAGCAGAAAAGGGTCTGTATTATCGTCTGTTTCTCAAGTGCTGTTTTGATGGACCGCGTAAGGGTCATGCTCATGAACCTGGCCTTACTAATCAATGTACCTGGTGCGGGTTTCAATTTCCTGAACATCCATCAATCATGAAAGCGGAAGAAGAGGGTAAGCCAGAATTGGCAAGACAAGAGGTTAATACTGATACAGATGCATTTGTAGATTTGTTAGATACCATTCATATTGTAAATCAAGTGAAACCGGTTGAGCCAATGATTGCATCGACGATGGAGATTGCCATGTTGGAATTGGCGGCAGTAGAGCCAATGCCTATTGATGATTGGGAAGACATTATGATTGTAACGATCGACCGATTCAAAGAACTTGGTAATAGTGCGGATAAACAGGATATTGCCCAAGCTGTGGTCGAACTTGCAGATGCATCACGTGAACAAATTCTCATTGTAAAAGATAAGTTTAAGAAGAATAAGGGGTTTGCTGAATTACTTGATGCAATTACCAATCTATCGTGGGTCGATTTCTTTAATGTCGTTCGCATGTATTTTATTGTTCCCTTCAAGCGTCTTCTTTCTAATTTTGATTTAAAGCATTGGAAGGTTCCTGTTGAATTAGTAAAAGATTTATCACAAGATCATGTGGAAAAGTATTTGCAACCGATCCTTAATAATGAGATCCAATCATTCAATAAAAGACAAGAAACAATGGCAGAGGATGCAATTCAAGAGGGTGCTGTTCCATTAATGACTCTATATGTTGAACAAATGAGTGTTTTGTTGCCATTTATGAATAGTATTCGACCAGGAATGGTACCAGGTGGTAATATCACATTACGATACATTCAAAAATGTATCTTTTATGGACCATTGGCGACTATGATTACTGCATCGGTTGAATCTTCTTCTTTGCTAAAAGGAATTCCTATGCAATTCTTACTTCAATTGGTTGCAGATAGTATTGTCAAGTTTGACAGAGAGCGTATGTCATATGATGAGAAAACCATTCGTGATAAAATTGCGATACGCGATGAGAAGGAACGTACAAATGTGATTAAGGAGTTTGATAGACTAACACCAGAAGAGCGTGCAGTAGAGCTTACTAATAAGAGATATGGGCTCGGAAAATGGGCGGTGGGTGGAACCAAATTGATTTATGCTTATGACAAAGACTACTTTGATCAGGAGCGTCAAAAACGTCTCGATGCAGGTATCATTGATTTTCCCGGCCATGCAGACGGTTCCATGTTTGATCCTGAGGGAAGAGCAGTGGATGATTATGGATTTCCAGAATATGATGGAGAGGAGGAAGGATATAGTCATAATCAACATGCAGACGATGATTATGAATAATGAGTTTCCTACACCAATTTTTCTATTATGAACAAGAAGAGATGTCCCTCCTTATCTACTCGGGATTATTATACCTCTTGGGTATTTCCATTATCCTGTATTTTAAACCTGAACTCATGTTTTCAAAGGATGGAAACTGGAAGGAATTTGGACTTGGACGAAATAAACTAAAATATACATGGATGCCATTTTGGTTATTTACCATACTTTGGGCAATTCTCTCTTATTTGATTACGTTAATGATTGCAAGCATCACTGGTCTCAGTGGTGCTTCCAATAATACAGACGTTATCGTATCCAATGATATATTGGCTCCTCAAAATGTTTCAACCAAAGCGATGTCACCGGTTCTTAGTAAAAAGAAGCCATCTTCTATGAATGAAATGAAGAGAGGATATTATATTTTGGATGCCAGTGAAACTGTAAAGAAGGGAGTTCCAAAATACATTTATTTGGGACCCGAAGCACCCAATCTTGTTTATCATAATATGACATCGAATGGAGAAATGCATAATGCATTACATAATGATCAGATGGAATCATCCGATCTAGAGTAAATTAGCATACTACTGCAATTCCTGTTCCCACCAGTCCACCAAATAACATGGCAAAGAGTAAATAAAATCCATACCCAAGACCCTTTACCATTGGCACATTTGCTTCAATGTCCTCTAATATTAATTTGGGAGTACAGCATGCTTTTGAATTACGTACAGAATTGATGGCCATGTTTGACTCATTTCGTGTCACATCTACTGTTTTTCCAATAAATAGGGGTGCAAATACGGTTGCAATAGGTATACGGCATGTTTCAAAAGAGGCAATTCCTAAACCAATCCATGCCGCAAGTAAAGAGGGAACACCTCCCAGCATTGCCTTACCAAAGGTGATTCCGCCACATGCGGTATATTGTGATGCAATGTTCATTGCAATCGCCGCCAAAAATCCAAATAGTGGTACTCCGATCCATAATACCCATTTAAATGATGCGTGAGAGCTCATCACTTGAAATAGGGCAATGACAATAATAAAAATAAAAATAGCGGAAGGAAAGGCGGCATATAATCCATCAACGCTGCTATCCGGATTCGACATTACTACTAAGTTTCAGAAATTTGTAGACTGTCTTTTTCTACGAGATAGCAAATTAATGCAGTAAAGTAGAGAAATGTCGGATGAGCAAAAACGAGAGGAGCTAGCCAAATATTATAAGAAAAAAGCATCGGCAGAGAAAGCCAAATATGCTAAGAAAAAAGAAGCTTCTAAACGAATACCATTATCCTATGAATATGATGAGCAAGGAAACTTGGTAGAACGTAAAGATGGAGAGGTCGTACGAACCATTACCCTTCCTGTGTATCGCGATGTTATGCCCGATGAGCGAATCGATATGGAACAGGTAAGACGAGATGCCATTGCACTCGCAAATAAAGAATACGATGATGCTCGTATGGCATTACATAAAGAATATCAAAAATCAGAGCCAGAGGATTTTCAAATTTATCTCCTTAATCAAGAAGTCATGCTTGCTGATTTACGCCTTCAAGATGCGCGAGCTCCTCTACGTGCTATTGTAAAGCAGGGCGATGTTGAAATACGTAAGCTTAATTTCTCTCAACCAGACGAAATTCGAAAGTATCCCTATGATATTGCGATCCTTCAAACAGCGCCATTTCATTTACGAGATCAATATGTACGAATTGGCGCACCAGGAGCTAAGTCATTTGTGTCCATTGCAGAAGCAAAGAAGGCAATTGCAGGTGCGGTAATTGTATTCGATAATGTTAACCCAGATGCAGAAGGATATGGATTTTTATCTCTTAATTGGCCGGTTGAAATGGAAGTGGAAGGAACCATGTATCATTCTGCGCGTCAGGCAATCTTTGGAGAGTTGGCAAAATCATTTGGCGATGAAGCACATCGTCAGGCGATTATGATAGCAGAGAAACCAGAGGATATTCATTACACAGTGAATGATGTTCCTGGAGATGTAGAGGCAAATAAAGAAAAATGGGATGCAACATTTCGTGATTTGATCGATATCGTAAACTTACATAAATTCATGCAATATCCTGAATTAGCAGGACGTTTATTGGATACTCATGATGCAAAACTCGGTGCATATGAACCGGATGACAATATATTAGGAACAGGTGTACCATTAACTCATCAGAGAGCTAAGAACCCCATTTACTGGACAGGCCAGAATCTTCAAGGTGCATCATTGATGCTAGTTCGTGACATTCTTCGTCAACAGAGAGAAGAAGAGCAGGCGAAAGCAGCAGAGGTGCCAAAGAAGAGCGTCAAGAAAAGCATCAAAAAGGCGGTGGCAGCACCTGTAGCAGCGCCTGTAGCAGCACCTGTAGCAGCACCTGTAGCAGCGCCTGTAGCAGCACCTGTAGCAGCGCCTGTAGAGCCTTCAATCCGTCGTCCCCGCAGAATTGTTAAAATGGAACCACCCAATGAATTGAATCTTTTATAACATTATTTGCTCAACGGAAACTCCTTTAATTTATCTTGATTCTTGTCACAGTCTACTTTGGTAGCTTTATAGCGGTAACATATACCATTTTTATCCTTATATACAATATTTTCATTGCCTTCTGGATTTGGATATTTATAGACTACCGTCTTTTCAGGTTTTACAAACATAATTGCAATAATACCAATCACAATTCCAATAATAAAAGGAATCAATCTAAAATGTTTAATCATCTTGATAGGAGCCGAGAAAATATAGTGATGATAAAACAGGAATCCATGGGTCTTGCCAATTTATTAAAAGACGAAAAATTTAACATTTTTTTCAGTTTTATGGTAGGTATTGGTATTATTTGTATTATACGCCCGATGTGTTCGGGCTCCGAGTGCAATCTTAACAAAGCACCTTCTGATAAGGACTTTGATAAGCATGCCTATCGTATGGGAACAGGAAAGTGTTATGAATTTAAATCGGAGGTGACCGAATGCCCTGCCTCGGGAGCCGTTGAGGCATTTCGTCAGCCCATGCTGCCACAGGCTGAACTTCCCTCTTTTCGCGATCAGTTTTCTAGACGCGGCACCAATATCACACAGCGCGATTAAGCAATGCGATGAATTAGAAACGCGACTAGTTCGCCATAAAGGATTTCTGCCTTTTTCATAAGAAATGGCAACAGCAGGAACCCTACTTGCAGATCTCGATGGTAGAGCTCCGGTAGTCAATAAAGACGATGATTTGGTAAACAAGATTCTAGCTGATATGAATCTTCCCAGCCCATCCAATCCTATTATGAACAATGTCCCTCCACCTTCCGGTAATGGAAATCGTATGATCCAAGCTCCCAATCCAAACAGCACCTATCCCATGTCGATGGATCCTGCGACCGCTACGGCACATATGATTGGTAAGGAATACCCATCTACTGCGGACTTCGCCAATATGATGCATTCTCCCAGTTATTCTCATGGAGGATCAATGTATGCCAGTGTTGCCCCACAAATTATGCAACCGGCGCCCACCCTGATTGAAAATACAAAGGGTAATTTTTACACGGATATCATCTCTCAGATTAAACAACCTCTTTTGGTTGCCATCATTATTTTTCTTGTTAGTTTGCCCATTCTCAATGTCTTAATTGGTCATTATCTTCCATCTTTGCTGCGAATCGGTGGTGATTTAACTACGGTGGGTCTAGCATTCAAATCATTAATTGGTGGATTCTTATTCTGGTTTATTCAAAAAATTCTTGTTCCGCTGATGGCTGTCTAAGAAAAAGTTTCCTTGGAAGGAGGTAGGAGAATGATGTTCAATAAACTAACATTCAATTTAGCTCTTGGTATTCTCGTCATTGTTGCCATCTATACCTTAACTTATTCTGGATTAACTGGATTACTGATGACATCCGCAGTAAGCTTGCTTGCTGCAGCATTTCTAGATGATGTAGAATTGATTGCGGTGGTTGCTGTTGTATTTGCGGTGCTCTTTACTACTTTTTCGAAGCAAATCCTACGAAAACTAGAGGGCTTTGCCAATCAGGATAAGGAGATTCTGGAGCGTGTTCAAGGAATGAAGGCGAACTATAAGCCAGTTGCCCAAAATCTTCACAACCCACGTATGGAGCCAGCAGGTGTATATGAACCCTCTATTGAAGGGTTTGCAAATGCATCGGATATGCCAAATGATGAGGACGGTGCTCCTTCCAAAAGTGGTGCTGCTTCTACTAAATCTAGTTCAAAAAACAGTGTGAATGACATGGAAGTGAAGAAGATCTCGAAGAACATCAAAGACAAGGATGATGCAAAGTCGAAAGATTCAGAGATTGAAGGTGAGGAATTTCAGTCTGCCACAAATGGTCTCTTCAAACTGGGAAAGATGCCTTCGGAGCATGCCGAGGGACCCAAGTTGGATGCCGGCAAGACCATTATGAAGGCCATGTCTTCCTTTGACCCTAAGACCATTTCGGCCATGACCGATGACACCAAGAAGTTGCTCGAAACACAGAAGGGTCTGATGAGCATGCTCAACGAAATGCGCCCTGTTCTTGCCGATGGCAAGGAGCTCCTCAATACCTTCTCAGGTATGTTTGGTGGAAGCGGCGGCAGTGGATTACTGAAGATGTAATAAAGGTACAATCAATCTAATATGAAAAAATCATATTTTCTTATTAGATTATGAAGTTATCCTTCTCGTTATCTGTTTTAGTGCTGTTTAGCATTGTGCTCATTTTTTGGTCATCTGGTGTTGATCCACAGGCACATTCTATCGAGCCTTTTGCCTTACAGAAGATGCGTCCATGGTTTGGATACGAACCCGGCTATGGACCAGGATGGGGTCGTAGTGGCTGCTGTGATCAGGCTGTTCCCAAGAACATGGGAAATGCATAATTCGAAATATGTGAATATAATAGGTATGCCTCTTTATGGTAAATGTCCTCCTGGGGTACTTTGTATCTCAGGTACACTTGTTTTATTCATTATTGCAATTCTCATTATCATGATCTTCTTTTTTTATTATAAACCCGCTGCTCCTATCATGATTCAGCCTTCGGCTCCCACTATTATTAATCAATCTGGTGGAGATTCGCGATTTGATCGTGCGCCTCAGCCATTGCGTGATTGGATGGGTCAGCCCGAATTTCCACCGCGTGGTGGGATTGCGTCCATTCCTATTAATATTCCGACACAGGGTCTTCCTGAATCCTTTCAATCCGTTGGTATTATTAATGTAGGAGATCAAGTCCTTCCGTTATACGGTCGTCGAACGATAGGAAAGAGTGATCGCTGGAATTATTATACTCGAACCGATAGCTATAATCCTGTCCCCTTACCCATTCAGGTTCAGCGTCGTAATTGCATGGATGATGTAGGGTGTGACGAGTTAATGTCAGGACAATCCGTTAAACTGAATGGCTTACATAAAGAGGGAAAAGTAGATGTCTATCGATTTGATGGACCTAAATATATTCCAGGACTTCTATAGAATGAAGAAATTGAATACACTATTACTTGCATTACTTCTGATTATTGTTCCCATGGTTGTCTATTATTCCATGGATCAAATTGCGATTATGAAGCCATCTCTCTCCCTTTCGATTCCAGAAGCACGTGCGAGACGATTCGGTCTTGTTATTGATGTGCGTAGCCCAAAGGAGCGCGAAGAATTAGGATTCTATCCCAATTCTATTCCAATTTCCCTTGAGAGATTGCAGAAAGAGGTTCCTATGGATATCTCAAGCAAAGACACTAGTATTCTTGTGTATGCCAATGGAGATTATCGTGCACAGCATGCTGCAGATATCTTATATAATATGGGATATCATAAGGTACGATATATTTCCAAGCCCTATTTGGTATTGATGCCTGGAAGCAGCATGTAATAACAGAGTAGGATAATCGAAGTAAATTATTACATCTCTTTTTTCTAGAGAAGGTCAAAGAGATGTATTGTCCATCCGATGTGAATTCAGGATTTATTAAATTAGTGGGACCGATACAACAACCTGATTTAAATAGCATTACGGTTAAAAGTTATCCACTCTCTATTTCATTTGCCTCACGATCCACCCCGCCATCCCTTGTAGGCAATCATCTAGAGGAATCTACGGGGAATACATGTACCTATAAAGGGAGTAAGTTTACACTAGTCGATACGCAAATTTGTGCAGTAACTCATTCAGGATATACACTTCCTGGTTCAAGAGATGCACCTGTGGCTGAACTTATTTTATCATTCTCCGCCAATTCAAGTTCATCGAAATTACTGGAGCTTTCAGGAATTCTAATGTGCGTTCCTATTTATCAATCAGGTGCACCAAGTCATAATGACTATCTTACACAGTTAGTGGATCCGACCATGAGCACTTGTAATTATACGAATAAACCAGGCGCGGTCTATTCAGGAGGAGACTACAATCAACCATTTAGTTCTTCTCTTACAACATGTGTGAAGTCATGTTGTGGCGATTCTAATTGTCTTGCCTATACCTATCAATCAGGAAAATGTTATTTAAAAAATTCCATTCCTCCTCTGACCAATACGGATGATCAGACAGTTATGTCAGGAACAATTGATCGCAATCATCCGTTACAATCGGGTGAAAAGAGACAGGATTCTGCTCTTGTGCCCTCATTGGAGTCTATTTTTTATTCATGGAAGGGTGATACCAGTCAAACATCATTTGCCTATAAGACATGTTTTGAAACGATTGATAGCAATCAGCATCCATCATCGAAAAGCTTATATGTGGTTGTCTTTCCAAATGGAATGCATCTAACACCGGCAGCCTATCAGCAGATCTTACTACAGTTAAATGGTGGGTTACAGCCTTATATGGTTCCTCCGGCTATTCGTGGTACGGAAGCGACTTTACGATCGTTTACATTTGATGATAGTGGAAATAAAGTTGCATCGGCTACGTCCAATGATGGCATTATTTATACGACATCTATTTCGAGTTGTACGGATGAATTTAAAAATCGTTTTGAATATTTTACCTTACCACCACGTCTCCCCAATACAGCGCAATTTAATTCCGAGCAGTGTCCTTATTATAAAACAACGCAATACAAATGTATGCCGTTTGATCAACTCAAAGATTTGTCAGGAGCCTATGTGGTACCAGGAAATAAGACATTGGATACTATTTTACAGGAGCAACAAGATAACCAAACTATACAAAATAATACGAATGAAAGTATGTCAGTTGAAACCATTGAAGCGATTGTAGGTGGATCGATTGGTGGAATCATTGTTATCTTTGGAGCGATAAGCCTGTATAAGTGGGTCTCTTCAAAATATGACGGATAGATAGGAATATGTTGGAACTGTCTTTTCTAGTGATCAGTATCATCATTATTTGTATTGTATTATATTACAAGAAAGATATTTCCACATTACATGTGGAACCATTCGATAATAGTTATTTGAGTGCATGCCCATCTGGATATAAAACATACTATCAAACGGATGGAACGGCAGGATGCTGTAATGGCGATTTGCACGGATCAAATTGTCTAAGTGATCAAAAATGTACAATGGGAAGGGCTACACCTGATGTAGAAAATTGTGTCACCTTTATTCTGAAAGAATACCAGATCAAAGGAAAAGAGTTTTGTCCCAGTACACTTCCATCCTATTACGAGAATGGTGATCTAAAAATAAAGGGGTGTACCAATGGTAATTTAAATCCGCAATTAAATGGACCGGCAACGGATGGTCAACCAAAATGTGTGATTTATAAATCCAGTGCTGAAAATGACATTCATTTGGACAGCTGTCTTAATAAGCGTATTTTGGATATGTATCCATGCTTTGGAAATAACTGTTCCAAGAGTTACATTGATTTTTCACAGCAAAATGCATCTATTCCGCCACTTCTTATGGTTTCTTTTAGTGATGCATCAGGTATGCATCATGTTTCTTATACCAAAGCATCGGCAGAGCGCTATTTGGATACAGTATGGCCACAATGGAGACAGGGTGGGCTTGATCTGGATAAGAATATTGTTATTTCCGAAGTTGCAAAGGCATTTTATATTGATAAAACAATGCCACAGTCCGAAATTCAATTATAATACATTTATAAAATATGATTCACTTTCTAACATAGAAATATCATCATATTATAATTCATTTCCATTAATATGGCCAAATCCCATCTTTTCATAGAGGGAATCGGACGCAGTGGCTTGTCCATCTTGATGGAGAGGATAGATGGAGCTGAGAACAGCTTTCTGGTTAATAGAAGGTGCTACTGGCTCAAAATTGGTAATATCACATGTATTGTCTTCAGGTACATAGGTCGATTCTTCCTGATTGGGTTGATCAAATGGCTTGACGGGTACAGTACGTTGAGGCATGGATGCTTCTTCCACGGTAGCCTGTCGTATAAAATTCACATCCATGGCATCAAGTTTATTAGCGGCCAATTTTACCTTGCGACGATTTCTCTCCAAGTATAATGAGGCGATTGCCATGAAGCCAAAAATAGCCGCCGTAGGTCCCTTATTAACAAGATACAATAGAGCAAAGATGACGGCAATACGTACAATCAAATGATCTAGTATCAGTAAGAGATCGGTTGGTAAGAATTGGGGCACAACAATAAGAATGGTAAGAACCACGAAATAGATTAATTCGGTTTGATACATTCCTCTGCTATCCGTCAATAATTTTAGGATTCATAAAATAGGCTTAAGTAATCGACACGATATATAAGATAGGTAACAAATAGATAATGGCAGAGTTTGACCGTGTTTTGACTGCAAAAGGCTATGCTATAAAAAAATCATGGTTAACCGAATCACAAACTAGAAAATTACGTTCGGATCTTACCATGACGCCAAAGGTGCTTGATAAATTTCAAATGATGATTCCTAACTTTCCCATTTATCTTGAATCCAAAACTCGATTCTATGTTCCGCGTCAATGGGGTAAAAAACAATTTGGAGAACCGGAAGCGGATATTGTTTCAGATGGTCTTCCATTTCCCGATACGATTACCTTTCGTAGCACTTTTCCACCCCATGACTTTCAGAAGGAAATTATGACCACTTTTCTTTCCAAAGGATCTAATGGACTTATCTGTGTTCCCTGTGGTTATGGAAAGACCTATATGGCGCTGAATATAGCGGTTCAACTAAAGAAGCGATTTTTGATCATTGTAGATAAGGAATTTTTAATGAATCAGTGGAAAACGGAGATTGAGAATTTTATTGAGGGAGCACGTGTAGGAATTTTGCAATCAAATAAAGTCCAAATGGATGCGGAAAAATACGACGTAACCATTTGTATGATTCAAACCATTTGTCGCCGTGAATTTCCTGATGCATTTTTTGATGAATATGGATTTACCATTTTTGATGAATGCCATCATTTGGGTGCGTCTTATTTTTGCAAAGCGCTTCAGAAAATCCAGACGAAATACATGCTCGGGCTCTCTGCCACTCCAGACAGAGAAGACGGACTGACATGTGTATTTGAAGCCTATTTGGGCGAGGCCGTCTACAAGAATACACAACGTGCCCCTGACAAAGAAGCTGTGGTGAAAGCGGTCTGGTTTGACTCGGAAGATCCCACTTATAAGGATGTTCCTGTCAATTGGCGTGGGGAGACCGTCACTGCAAAGCTACTTAACCAGGTAGCTGATTTCGAACCAAGAAATCAAAAAATCATGCAACTTATTCATGAATATGCGACGGACAAAGATCGATTTATTTTGATTTTGAGTGATCGGATTTCTCAACTGGAATGGTTTGAAAAAACACTCAAGGAAACTCCATATGTCACCGGATATTATATTGGTGGAATGAAACAGGCTCTCTTAGATAAGAACGCCGAAACATGTCAAATCCTCTTAGCTACGTATCAGATGGCATCGGAGGCATTTTCGGTGAAGAAGTTAAATACGGTGATTTTGGCTACTCCTCGTAAAAATGTGCAGCAGTCGACAGGTCGCATTTTTCGTCAACGGATTGAGGAACGAAAAGTTGCTCCGCATATTATTGATATCATTGATTCGCATGAGTGTCATAAGCGTAGATGGTTTATTCGTCAAAAATTCTATAAAGAGTGTGAATATACCTTTCAACATATGGATCGTCCGAAAAAAATCTTACATGTGCAAACAGAAGCAGAGCAAGAAAATGGCTTCTTAATTAAATTGTAAGAGCCCATCTAAAATAAAATTATGATGGAGGAGTAAGAAATGAGTTCACCATCCATCAACTCATTGAATTTGATTTATAATGCGTTATCATATAATAAATCAAAGGACAAAATTGATACCATTCTAGAACCATTACAGGCGATGATTCAAATTGCACTCCTTGGAATCTGTCCGATTGGAACCAAACTTCAGATTCAGGAAAATATATTATCCATTCAACAACCTACCATCATTCAAGGAATTACACGGTGGTATAACTCGGATAAGAAGGATGATCTGTATTTTTTATATTCGGTGATTAAACGATATATTAAGTGGTATAATCCGCTTGTAAATAAGAAAAGTCCTTTATCTTCTGAATTATATCAATTAATTACTGCCATGGCATCTGAGGGGCTTAGCAATCTATTTAAGACATATAGTTCATCCGATTCAAATACGGTCATTCATGTTATCCAAATGTATAAAAATTTATTGGAATCCAATAATGATAAAATTTTAGTAGATGAGTACCTTGTCGATATTGAAAAAAATAAGGTAAATATCGATGAAGTATTTGGAAATATCATCGGTGTATATGATCCTCATATTTTACATATTATTTATTATACATTAAAGCTCATTCAAGACGAGCAAGACAAGGGTAACCAAGAATGTAGCATGGATGGGCTCAATCGCACCTTATTTAAATACAATCGTGCCATTAAGGAATGGATCAAAGTAAATCTTATTTTATAATAGAAATGTCAAACTGCAGTAATTATTTTGGAAAAGTATTTGCACATATAGCGGCAGCATTAGGTATTGCTGCAGGAAGTGCAGAATACATTCATGTACTTGATCGTTTTATCAAAACCAAGGCATCCGTTCTTGCATTTTTTGCCAATCTTACCATTTTACTTGTATTGATGGCAGGTGTATATATGACATCGCCCGGTAGTCCATTTAAATATGTATTCTTTGTTCTATTTGCCTTCTGGATTGGTCAGTGTTTGCAGCCGCTTGTGGAGAAACTGGAAACGAAGAAAAAGATGAAGGATGCTGTGTTGTTGACTATTGGCATTTTTGTAGGTATGATGGCAGTGGGGTTTTATGATGATCAGAATCTACTTGGATTTGGATCCTACTTTTTGGCGGCATTAGTGGGATTAATTATTGCACAAATCGCCCTCTTATTATTTTATTCAAAGGAAGCTTATTCTTGGATTTTCTTCTGTGGTGCAGCGGTATTTGCGCTATTAACGGCATATGATACACAGGTTCTTAAGAAAAATAAGCAATTATGCAATAATAACAATAAACGGGGCATTTCTCCTGATTATCCAAAGGAAAGCATCCACTTTTTCCTTGATTTTGTGGATCTTTTTTCTTATATTGGACATGGTGTCAATCACTAGCCACCATGAATACGAATATCACCCTTTTCTGCAATCTTCCACTCAATGAGTGCATCATGTACATTTTTGCGCTGATCTCCTTGTAGCTGAATAATTTCTCCATATTGAGGATCGGACAGAACATTTCCATTTGTATTGTACATCTTTTTCAAGTAGCGCATGATTTTATGAAGATCAAGATCATTTGCAATTCCGCTGATCAAGGTCAAACATTTTTTTCCATTTCGTTGTTGAATACGAATATGGATGATATCTTGCTGATTTGTAAAGAGATCCATTGTATCTGATGAAAAATAATATATTATTCATCCGATCAAATTTATATAATTCCTAGATGTTTTGCCATATGGAACTATTTGCGAAGATATTATACTTCTCGAAAATTCTTTTTGAAAGTAAGAGGAATTTTTAATAATTAGCGACGTTTTCTCGTATGACGTCTTTTAGTGCGTCCACCAGAAGTATGTATAGGATGCAATCCATATTTTTTACCATCAATCATGACGACAATGTTGTCTAAAAAAGAATCAGGAAGATTAACTTGATTCGTCGGAACAGGTGAATAGACCGTTCCTTGTCGATTAAGTGTTGGCAAATCAATATTATTAGGTGAAAGCATTGTATAGGTTGTCCCCTTTCGAGATAATACTGATTTATTTGGCAAATCAATATTATTAGGTGAAAGCATTGTATAGGTTGATACTTGTCGATTAATCGATTTTGGTCGATTCATTCTATTTACGGTTCTTTTTATTCTTGCGAGATCCTCCAAACTTTACAGGGAGTCCTCCTTTTGTTCCATCAAAATCGGAGCGATTACCAATTTCATTCATGGTTACCTTGGCATAATCTCCTGCGGTAGCAGCCACGGGCATGGCACCACCGTGACGACGTGAATGACGCGAGTGACGTCGTTTTGTCCAATACTTTTTGCGACGAGATCCACCTGTTTTAATGCATGCCTGATTAAATGCCTTTGCATCATAAGGCGTCTGAATGGTAAGACCACCTACTGCACTGGGTGCACGCATAGTCTCAAAATCATTACGATATCCCGCAGTTGGTGCATAGTAGCGCATCGAATCAGCAGCACCAACTGTAACATTCGGAAAGTTCGCTGCAGAGGCGCCTGAGGCACCTGAATAAGGGGCGGGAGACATAGCGGAACCTCCGCGCATTGCGGGGGCAGTCGTTAATGTCTGGATTCCATTCGGATTTGGATTCATTGAGTTGGGAATACCACTTTCGCATGGAATGCGTCCAAAGGGAGCGGGGGAAACACCTACACCGTTAGATGGGTTAAGGGGACCCATTCCTGGAAACATACCATAGCGACCGCCGCGTTGTGGGGCGTGTGGAGGAACACCTGGCGCACTGACTGAGCCACCCATGCCTTTTGGATCAGGAAAATGACCTGGCTTGGGAATAATGACATCGCTTGGATCATAGCTGGCTATACCTGGAATGGTACCTCCACGATGACGGCGTGATTTATTTTTACGACGCTTGCCGCCGCGCATACCGGGCAGACCTACAGATGTTGGGGTAGAAATCCAACCAGGGCGTAATGGTACTCCTGCACAGTCCTTGCCCGTTCCAGTGTATGCGTTGTGTTCTAAATATCCTGCAGCGACCATATCAGGGCCTTCTGACCAGCCACCGCCCCTAGAACGCCTCTTTCGGAGTTTATGTTTTAAGGTACGTCTCATTCTATCTTATATCATCATAAAAATTAATTAGATGTGATAGAAAAACGATGCAGTAGTAATCGGCGAATCCTTAGGTAAAATACGCACAATCTGGTACTTTTTAAAGTCCTCATTCCATGTAACTTCTACAGGAAGCCCATCAATCTTCTCTGCGAATCGGCTTCGAAGTTCCATTGACAATTGTAATGTAGGAATCGATGCTAGTCCAAGACTCGTATGATCTTGAGAGGAAAGAGTATAGGTATCAGGCAACATGGACTTGGTATAGGGTACGCAATAGGCGCACAAGATAGTTGCAATGTCGTTGCTTCGCTTCAAAACAGGTGCAATGTATTCCACTGGTTTGCGATCAGGAACTGTGACGGTATCTTTCCAGTACCATCGCGGTTGTTTCGCATGATCGGACTGAATAATCCAATAAATAGCGGAGTTATAGTGATTGCTCCACTCATGAAGTGGAATGGGTGTAACCACTTGCGGCTTGAATGCAAGAAGGGGTTGATCGGGTGGAAGAGACTGCCAGAAAGAGCTCAGTTTCTTCCATCTTTCCGAAAATACCTGAGTTGACCACAGATCAACACCATGGTCAATGACAATGTCTTCGATTTGAAGAAGAGATTCTCCTGCCAGAATGTTCGCCAGACAGACCGTTGCGCCATTTTGGCAGAAACTAGGAGGAAGAAGCCATCGAAAGGTCATACCCTCTTGACGTTCAGGATACCAGATACAGGGGGCAAATCCCTCCAAAAAAATAAGATAACCAACGGGACGCTTATCAAACTTTGGCCAAAGCCACACTGTTCCTGAACTAAAAGTAGGCTTTGCACGATGAAAGGGCATGTGAATTTCCATTCGGTCTCGAAGAAAAGGAAACTTCTTAAAGAGTGATTCAATAGCCGAGATATGATCATTATCTAGGCGATGGAATCGTGGAACCTTCTTCTTTTCAAATTGTGGAGTTGTGCTGTGAATAGATTGACTCATGTTTGCTATATAATATACGACATAAATTCTTTAGGTAGTTTGTTAAAAAGGCTGATATCCGCTGTTTTTATTGATACATACAATATTACAATACTGATAATGGTCGGTCATGTCTGTAATCAATTCCGTTCCACCCGATGGTGTGATGTACGAGAATTTATGAAATCCAGCAGACTCTAGATACTGAATGACATCGGCTAAATGTACATTATTGTCTAAAAATGTGCCACCATATTCAAATTGAATAATGTTAACCTTTTGGAGCTGTTCTGCAAATCCCTGTAAAACCTGTAATTCAAACCCTTCCGTGTCTATTTTAAGAAAATCAATCATGGTTACATTTTTTTCAAGCATATAATCTTTTCCACATTTGATCGTCAGTAATATCTTATTTTCATCATCGCTTATTTCACAGCTTTGCACTCGATCATAAAATGACTGATAGGTGGGATAATAAAATAGCTCCTTATTTTCATTTCCTAATCCGAAATGATTAAAATGCGCTTGCATATTTTGATTGGGCTGTTGAGATAGATTATCAATAAACTCTTTAACTGGATCAAAATAATGAACTTCACCATCAAACGTAATAAATTCACTATCAGAACGACAACCAACATCAAAAATAACGTAAATCATATTTTTGATATGTATGAAAAATTGTTCTTCTCCATTTGTTTTCGGATTACAATCATTAAACATTATACTGTATTAAATATTTAAAAATAAGTTAAAATGCAGAGAAGCTGTTATCATTGTAGGTATCATTTGCGAAAATACCTGGCATGAATTCACCGCCGCTTTGAATAAATTCCTCTTGGTACTGCTGTGGGTTATCTGATGCATTTTGGTGTTGCTGACTGGCAATGCCCGCCTGTTCAGCGATCATATGCTGATCATTGTGTGGGGGTGGCCGGAAAGAGTTCTCTGGATTGCGTAACTTTTCAGGGATATCTGAACTTTCTTGGTAGGTGTGTTGCGGATCGGTTGGCGTGGGTTCACCGTAGACTCGTACTTCATTTGATGGTTGACTGGGTGGATTGGGACCGGAAGAGGCAACGGTGCGAGGGGGATAAAGGGGAGCTTGACGAAGCTCAATCGAGGCGGGAGCAGGAATGGAAGGAGCAATCGGAGCGTTGAACATTTCAGCAGGCACATCCGCAGAAGGCGGGTCAAATATTTTGTCTCGGATCAAAAAATAAATGACAAATCCGATCAAAATTACACCAAATAAGTGGAAGTAAGAATTCATTTCTCTTTTTGGTCTCGTGAAAATGAAATGTGCATTTCTTCATCACATTTTTAAATAAATGCTTATTTTTAAAATGTATAAGTACTCGGTATATTTTATCCTGAAATACCGTGAAATCGTATTAGACATATATCATTTTCATTTGTATTATTACATTTTCGATGGGATTGCCTGGATGGAGTAGACATCGTTGTGCGTGACACATTTACGTGAATTGCAGCATATTCAGCCTCCAATGCATTTCTTTCAAATACATGATCACATTTACTTCGATAACGCATCCATTCTCCGATTTGTTCAAGTATACCGTTTGAATCCTCTCGAATCAACTGATAGCCAATTGTAATGGTTTCAAATATTTCAGAACCAACCCAGTCATGCGGCATTTTAATTGCCTGATATGCAATCACTTCATTTGATAATTTTATTTGATTTTCATATTGATAACTATACGAATAGGTAGCATGCTCTTCCAAAAACCAATTCGCTCCTGCATAATAGAGAATTGTAGAAGAAGGCAAAGGCGTTGTTGCTTTCCATATAAAAATTGATGGCATGGATTCCTAATAGATTATATAAACAGACTATTTAAGCAATCTTCACTGTGAATCCTTAATGACGACGCTTCAAACTGTTCTACTTTCCACGAAGGGTGAAGTTCGTAAGGCAAATATTGCTCTTACCGCAGAAGGTTTGCTCACTCTTGAAAACATTCAAAAATACTTTAAAAAGAAGGAAATGCCTGAGATGGTATGCGAATATGAGTATGATCAAAAAGTCCTCTTTGTTTTCGGCTATAAGACAGGCAAAAAAGATAAAGAAAACAAAACGGAGCTCCCTGATCCGCATGCAGAAGTCATTCTCTATGGTGATGCTATTGTTGTAGCCTCACTTTCCCATAAATGGGATACACCTGTTCCCTTTATCGTTGATCAGTGGACAGCCCTCTGTCAAGGAGAAGAGGACGAAGAAGAAGAAGACGAAGAGGAAGAGGAAGAGGAAGTAGAGGAGGAAGAGGATGCAAAATCTGTAAAAGACGACTTTGATATCAGTGATACAGAAGAAGATGTTCTCCCTGACAAAGAAGAAGTAGAGGAAGAAGTTGTTCCTGTTGTTAAGAGAAAACGTGCACCTGTTTATTCTAAAGTGGATACCAATGCGCTCAAAGAAGAAATTTCGATTGAATCTACGCCTGAATCAAATCCGATCCGAGCAAAGTATCTTCAGCATCTTTCCTTTCTAGAATCTGAATTTTCGAAGGAGGAGATTCGTTTATTAGAAAAAGCAATCTTTGAATCATCTTTTCAGAGTGCACAAAAGCATTATATTCCACGAAATTGGAAGGCTGCGCCATTTTGCGAAATTTATCAGCAAATTGTTAGATCCGTCTTGAGCAATATTCATCCCCAATCTCCAGTGAAAAACACGCGATTGTTGCTCCGTGTCAAAGAAGGAGAATTTCCTTTGAATGCCATTCCGTTTATGACATCGTATGAAATGTTTCCAGAGCACTGGTTCGCATTGAAGGATAAGTTGCTCCAGCGAGAACAGAAGATTCTGGAAGGAAACAAGAGCCGTGCAACGGATCAGTTCAAGTGTCGTCGTTGTCAGAAGCGTGAGTGTACCTACTACGAGCTTCAGACACGTTCGGCTGATGAGCCGATGACGATCTTCATTACGTGTTTGAATTGCGGCAAGGAGTGGCGCCAAGGTGGTTAGAAATTGCAATACTTTCCTTATTTTTTATCATTTTTTATCCTCTTTCTTCAAATACTCCAAAAAATCGATCTCCATCTTGTCTTGTAAATACGACTGAACTGCAGAGCCGCAATCAAAATACTGATATTCTGCATCAAACAAATTTGGGTTAGGAGTATACATGTAAGAATATTCATGTGGTAACTCTGTTGAATGAGGAGCTTGATGTAGCATTTTATCTGTTAAATATCGATTCTGATGCCGAGCATACCATTGTCCCTCTGTCATTCCATATCCTGGAATATTTAGTTCAATTTGACATCCATTCTGCAATGGTTCAAATTCACAGAGATAGGTACGAATCAAACGATTCTCTACACGACCAATTCCCGCTTCAATCATAGATTGGTAAAAATGATGTCGATAGGTTGGAAAAAGCCATTCTACATTATTAAAACGAGTATGCATATCAAACTGTGAAGGATAGCCTGATAAATAATGGATCTGATTCAAATGAGGAAAAATAGATGGTTTTAGAATATTCGATATACCTTCTCGACTACAATTGATGAGTGTAACGGTAGATGCTTTGGGAAAACAGAGCCGTGGATCAAGCGGCTTTTTACCTAACTGGTACAGGCACAGATTCGTTGTCCGTTTAAAATAAAATAGAAGTGCACTCGACACCATCTTCTTTTTCTACTTATTGTTTCGTCTTTAGATTAATGAGTAAGCTCGATTTTAAGTTGAACACCAAAATGTTTCTGAATCGCAGATTGTTGCGCTTGATTCGGAATCAAACGATTTGCCTCGAGCTCTTTAAATGTATGTTTGGCAAAAGAGCATTTCTGATCAGCTTTCTCTTGATTCAAAGAAAGTTCAATTCTCTTTCGAATAAGAGCTTGAATGGATTCGGGATGAATACGCTTTTTTGGAAGAATCGTATCGTCCATGGCTTCTATCTTTGCAAGACGTGCTCGCTCAGAATCTCGAATAATAGAGGTTGGTTCCTTTGATCGACGCTTTAATGTAACAGTTGTCCAGTCTTGATGTTCCATATTTTATCTATGTATCTTTATTCGTACTAACTTTATGCTCCGATTTGTATTGGTCATTATTTAATATATATAATAAATATAAGAAATGAGTCACGCAGCAGTATGTCCATATGGATGTAGTAATGGGAAAAAATACACTGATTTACAAACACATATACGGCGTTATCATGCGGATCAGGCATGCATCGACTTTCCTAATAATTGCTGTAATTTATGTTCTCCGTCGAATCCTGATAGGTTTTTTTTATCAGAGTCTGCGGTGGCGGAACACAAACGAAGAATGCATCAAGCACGTCCTGGAGCACAACCAAATCCACTCCATATGCTAGCAAATGCGGCAATTGAAAATTCCTCGTCCTCTGCTGCTGCTGCATCTGCAGCAAATGAAGAGACAAATAGCAATAATGAGGTAGGCCTTCATACTCTTACACAGGCTGCTCAGAATGCTGCTAATAAGAATGCTATGAATAATGTAGAAGGAGGATACAGACGTTCTCACAAGAGGGCTCGACGCTCTCACAAGAAGACACGTCGTTTTCACAAAAAATCTAGATCTAGATCTAGACGTAACTAAAAATAATCCAATAAATAAGTAACAGATGCTCGTCTCTGAACTAAAAAATATTCCAGTCTCTTCTTCCATTTTACATGAACAAGAATATCATAATTTATGCAGAATGTTACAACAATTTAAGAGACGAGCATTTACTGAACGTCGACCATCTAGACGCGTTAAAGAAGAAGTAAATCGGTCAATCGCCAATATTCAAAGAGTCCATTTGGAAGTGGCCGCTTAATAATGAATGGTAATCGTTTTTGCTCCAACTCCAGGCGAGCAATATCGCGTACATCTGTCACATGTTTTGGAACGGAAATGAATGGAGCAGATCCCTTACTAATTTGATTGGCACGAAGGCCAATGATTTTAGTACGTTCAAAGTTGGTAAGGAACGGATATGTCCGGTGATTACTGTCCGCCATGGATCCACCTGGCGGAACAACTTGTAATTGGATTTTAGGAATCACCTGTTCTACATAATCAAGAAGGCATTCTGGGTGTTGCTGATAGAGACGCTTTAATTCAGGTTTCGCATCGGAGACGACCTCTTCTTCGTCTAGATCTGCACTATCTTCATAATTCTCATCAAATTCCTGATCTTCATATTCTTCTTGCACATCATCGACATCCATTTCTATCTCTAGATTATCATTTTTTAGGTCATCAAATTTATAAAATTTGACAAATGCGTTTGGCCAATATAAAGCTAAACACCTCTCATTCCATAGAAGATGACTGATACTATCCCCCCTTGTGATGACCTAAAACATTACGAGACATTCGACGAAATGAATCTGAAAGATGAACTCTCGCGTGGAATCTACACCTACGGCTTTGAGCAACCCTCCAAGATTCAACAACTTGCTATTGTTCCCATGAGTAAGCGCAATGATATTCTGGCTCAATCTCAATCAGGTACCGGAAAAACAGGCGCATTTACGATTGGTTCTCTTTCCGTAGTAGACTCTACCATCAAGGCTCCCCAGGTTCTTGTGATCTGTCCAACTCGTGAGCTATCGCAGCAAACGGAACGTGTGGCACAGGCTATCGGATCTTATATGGGACTCAAAGTCCTCTCTGCAACGGGTGGTAATCAGCTTCGTAATGATATTCAGTCATTGAAGGCCGGTGCCCAGTTCATTGTAGGAACTCCTGGTCGTATCTTTGATCTTATCTGCCGTGGGGAGCTGACGGTTGATCAGATGAAGTATGTTATCTTGGATGAGGCTGATCAGATGCTGGAGGATCTCTTTGCGGAGCAGATCAAAGTCATTCTGAATAGCCAGTTTCCTACGACGACTTCGCTTGCCCTATTTAGTGCAACTATGCCGAAAAATGTACTTGAGATTGCGGAGACCTATCTTAACAATCCCGTACGAATCCTTATTCCGCAAGATGAGGTGACACTGGATGGTATCAAACAATACTATGTTCAGCTGGATCGTGAAGATTGGAAGTTGCCCGTTCTGCTTGATTTGTACCAGCAAATTACGGTGAATCAAGCTCTGATCTATGTGAATAAGCGTCAAAAGGCAGAGTGGCTTGCTAAGCAACTCTCTTCGCATGGATTTACACTAGAATTCATTCATGGTGAGATGGATGTGGCGGAGCGAAAGAAGCGCATGGACGATTTCCGTTCAGGCATGACTCGTGTGATTATCAGCACTGATTTGTTGGCACGTGGTATTGATGTGCAACAGGTCTCCCTGGTGATCAACTATGAGATGCCGATTCAGCGTGAAAACTATGTTCATCGCATTGGTCGTTCAGGTCGTTATGGCAAGAAGGGAAATGCCATCAATCTCGTATATGGCGATGAAATGAATATGGTGAAGGAGATTGAGTCACATTATTCCACGATCATTCATGAGCTTCCCGATGATCTTAGTGTTCTCAGTGTATCATCATAAATGCAATTTCAAATTAAAAATAGGAAAACCTACTATTTTTAATTTATATGATTCCCTATCTAGATTCGCGTATATCATGTCGACATGTAGGGCATGTAACATGACTGTTTAACCATGTATCAATGCATGTCTGATGAAAACGATGTGTGCAATGACGAACAATGCGCATCATTTGATCCGGTTCAATGGGATCTTGGCAGATGGCACAATCATCTTCTTGACGTTGAAGAGCGCGAGTGAGAATGGTACCTTGCTCAATTTGTTCTGTGGTAGGTTGATTTGAAATGGGTTGCAGAAATGCCTCAAGTGGATTATTCACACCCATCATGCCACGTAGAATATCGGATACTAAATCATCATTCTGATATATATTACGAAGGGGAGGAAGAGGATAGGTGCCATGGTTAAGACGATACAATTCATTAGATGCTGCTATTGCATCATCCGCAGATAATATTGATATACGTGAATTCGATCGGATAGGAGGATTAGATCGTGCAGGAGCAGCTCTTGCAGCGGGTTGAATAGGTTGTTCATATTCTGCTCGTGCATGCTCATATGGATTACGATTTGCCACTCCAATGATGTAGTTTAATACATCGGGTACAGATTGAAACCGTTGAGGTTGATAGAGTAAATCAGGGAAATGACGGTGCAGGTCATTCAATAACGAAATGGAATAAGGAGCGGTCATTTCTTGATGCTATATTATAATAATTTCGACTTAAGCCCTGATTACCTTCATAACGTATGGATCCTACTCCGTTGGATAAAGACCCTGCCCTGAAAGGGGTAGTCGGCATTCAAAATATGGGAAATACTTGCTACTGTAATTCAACTCTTCAACTTATTCGCGCTTGTTCTGAGTGGGATGCTTTCTGTCTCTCGCAAAATTTTAAAGAGAAACTTGCTCATTTATCTGAAGAGGATGCCAATAAGCGCATTTTACTTGCCTATCAGGATATTCTAAAATCACTCTGGTCAGCCTATCTACCAGCCTATGTACGTCCTCTTGGATTCATTTCAGAGGTTTGTAAAGCAGTAAAAGGAACCGTGTATGAATCATTTGGCATTCCTGTTCCAAATGATAGTCATGAATATTTGGTGTATCTTCTGGATCACTTTCATGAAGCCCTTCGAATCAAAACACCCTATCAAGCGAAAGAGATTACCAATCATATGAATCCTGCGCAAAAAATGGGGATTCTTGCTGAGAATGGATGGAATCGTGCATTCTCGAATCATACAAGTGAGGTAGTTAAACTTTTTTTTGGAATGATTCGTAAGACTATTTATTGTACAAATTGCCAAAATAAGACATATCAATGGGAAGTCTTTAATTCACTTAAAATTCCATGTGAGGGGCAAACCTTTATGGATTGGATTCAGAAGGAAGTAAATGAAACTTCGGAGATCGAAGGATATTCATGTGATAATTGCAAGGGACGTTATACTGCAACAATTTCATCCCATTTATGGAAACTCCCCGACAATTTATTTGTTACTCTGCGACGATTTAACTACAATGGAACAAAAAACATGACCATGTGCCCTTATGATGGTGCTCCGATCTCATTTCAGCGCTTTTATGCAGAAGAATCAGAGGAGGCACAGAGGGGATGTGTGTATGATGTACGAGGTGTATCAGATCATCATGGAACACATATGGGTGGACACTACACAGCACAATTCAAGCATCCAATGACACAGCAATGGTGGCATTTTGATGATGAGCGTGCGCGTCCTCTCGCCAATCCCCAATTTAGTTCTTCCAATTACATTTTCTTTTTTAAGAGGCAATAAGTAGATGGCAGATAATGAGGATAGAAAACTAATTAAGGATATGATATCGTATGTTAATGGTATTATGGAATATCATATACCATTAAATGATGATGACCGTTTTATATCCATTGAGGGATTAAATGTATGGGTAGAAGATGTAATAAATGCATTATTTGATGCAGGAATCGATATATCGGCGGGTGGAGCAGAAGAAGAGGGAGTGCCTGATACAGGAGCAAGACTTCCTTCTACATTTGGAGAGTTAAATGGAGCAATTCTTATGGAAGCATCGGGTGATGGAAATGATTGTTTAATCCACTCTTTTTTAACAACAACCTGTCCTGCTTTTCAAACACTATCCGAAATAGGACGAATTAGTGTAGCACGACATTTTCGAAGAGTTGTTCTCGCAGGTTTATCTCGTTTTCAAAATCTACCCAAATTTGACCCTGAACCTATTTATCAAGTAAATAAGAATGGAAAGCGATATCATGCAGAAGAACTAAAATATAATCCGAAATCAAGAAAATATGAAAAAACAGGTAAATTAGCATATCGAAATGTAAGTGATTATTTAGATAAACCTCTTCCATTAAGTGATGAGTTCGCAAATAGACTCGCAGAACAATTTAATATTGGAATATTACTTGTACAATCTCAAGAGGATTTACCTTTTGCTCAATTACGAAATCCAAGACATTCAAAAAATATGGTAGTCATTCACGGAACTGGTGCACATTTTACACCAGTTCGTCTTCCACGTATGCCAGAACATGGACAACCATATGTCATGCCTACATTATTAGGAGAGCGTGTTCTAAACGATATATCACATGCATTTAGTGCAAACGTTGCTGAATTATGGGAATGTCCTAGATGTCTTAAAAAGAATCCAATAGACGATATGACATGTCAATATTGTGGTACACGGAATCCGGCAGCTCCTGCAAATATTCCAGCTGTATCATCTAAAGCAACGGTATCATCTACACCAGCTGTATCATCTAAAGCAGCGGTATCATCTACACCTACAACATCAAGTGTAACCGTGGCAAAATTAGAGGCAGCACGCAAAAAAGCACAAGAGGCCTTACAGGTACACTCAGGTAAAAATGAATCATCACATGCTATCACATTAAAAAATAAGAAAGCATCATCTGTAAATAATTTTTCAAAATTAGCATTCTTAAACACATATACGAATGCTGAATTAAGTGATTGGGCAACAGCATTAGGCTATAATATACAAGAACTTCGTAAAAAACTTGGTCGTAATAAAACTCAAAAGGCAAATAATAAAGCTAAAATGAGTACACCACTAACAAAAACCCAAAGAGCCGCTGCCGCATTAGCAAGATTACGAGAAATCAGGGCAAAATCTCAGGCATCATCACAAAATAATAAAAGACTTGCTGCAAAAGTTACTGCATCAATGCCTAATATATCAAAATTATCATTAAATAACACTCGTAAAAATAAGACAAATAAAGAAAAAGCGAAAGAATTAGGATTGTCTATTAAAAATTATTATAATCTCATGGCAGCACAACTTATGTATAATACAAAAAAATAAGTATGCTCCTTGATTACAAATACATTCCATGTGGGACTGGATCCATATCTTCTTTCTTCTTAATAAAGAGACCCACATGATCTCTTTTCACAACGAATGGAAGAGCAAAATCTTTGATATAAAATGGTAGACTGGGAGAATTGTACATCCGCAGCATATTGATTTTCTGGGTAATTTGTTCGATGCTTCGTTTTAGTTCACGCACACCTTTTTCTTCCTTTGCATAGTCTTCAATGATCTTCGCCAGAATCTCATTGGAAACGGTAACCTTATCTACCAAGTTTACTTGTCGTAACGCTTCAGGTAGCAAGTATTGTTCTGCAATGACTGTTTTTTGTTTCATATCGTAGCCTTTGAGCTGAATGGTCATCATACGATCCAAAAGGACTTTATCGATTTTATTAATATCATTGGCACTGAATACAAACATGACTCGGCTCAGATCAATGGGAACGCCTGCCAGATATTTATCCTCAAAATCCCCATTCTGTACAGGATCTGTCAAGTGAATCAAGAGATTCATGACTTCTTCGCCCTTCGGTGTCTGTGAGATCTTATCCACTTCATCAAACATGAGAACTGTGCTCATGGACTTTGATGCAATCAAGGAATTTACAATCTTGCCACAATGAGATGATTCATAGACAAGTTGATGACCCGTGTAAGTACTCGCATCTGAATCTCCGCCAAGTGAGATGAACTGAAACGGCCAGCCGAGTGCCTTCGCAATTCCGTTCTTAATCAAGGATGTTTTACCTACACCAGGGGGTCCCGTGAGAAGGAGACAGAGTCCACGACTCTGTGGATTGGCGATCTTGCTGCAGATAAATTGCATCACTTGGAGTTTGGATTCCTCCTGACCATATACCGCCTCATCAAGACATCGCTTTGCATTTGTCATAAACTCGCCGCACTTCTCAGCACCATCTTCTAGCCGAACAGGAATGTCCTTGTATACGCCAAATGGAACACTGACTACCTTATCTAGCCATGCACGCAGTTTGAAGTATTCATTGCTAGAGGTTTCCAGGGTTTGAAGACTATTGTATTTTGCCAGAATGTTGGCCTGTACTTCTTTGGGGAGCTTCATGGTAAGAATGTTGATCATGAGATTAAATCCATTTGTATTTGCAGGTGGACGATTTTCCAATGCTTCTACCAACTCCGATTGTTTCTCTTCAGTAAGTGCTTTAAATTGATCGATTTGCATATCAATTGAATTTTCTTCAACTGGTTTGGTAAGAAGGGTGACAAACTTTTGAACCATTTCAGGTTCTTGTTTCATATTGTATTTTTTGGGAGCCATTGTATCATTCTCTTCTGCATCGAGGGTCAAAAGATATTTACAGAATTCTTGTTCGGCTACTCTCATTTCATCATCTTCTGAATCACTTTCGAGATCAATTTCTTCATCATCATCCGTTTCTTCATCTGTCATTTCCTCTTCCAAGGGAGATGATGTTCTTTCAATTGGCTCGATTGGCTCTTCTGATTTACGTTTGGAGAGACGAGTCACCACTGGATAGTGGATGGTATTCTTTGGTGATTCTTCTTTTTCTTTTTTCAATATTTTATCAATTCTTTTGTTTGCAATAATGGCAGCTTTGCGCATAGGAGGATCTCGAATCATCATTTCCTCTTCTGAACTATAATCGATCAAACCTCGTAGATTTCCATGACTGTCAACACTGCTATCACTTTCGCTACCATCGTCATCTTGATTACCCCGTGAATAAGTAGATGGTTTTGTTAAAGGTTTCTTGTCTTTTTTTGGCATTCTATTTAGGGGACTGCTTTTTGTCATTCTGAAAGGACAGTTCGTGTTATTTCAGTATGGCATATAATCTATTCAATTTTTAACGTCGAAACAAACGGCGAATGGTTCGAGAAGCTACTTTATCTAGATAAAAGGGCACCTTCATGATTCGACGACGGCTCTGATTCAATAAAAATCGCCCGCGTTTCGTAGTACGCGTGCGTAGTTTTTTTGCAGCATTTATCGTTTTGGGGATCCACACCGTATCTTTTCTCTTACGAGTTTTGCGTGTCATTTGATTGATCTATTTTTACTTATATTATTATATTAAAACTGCTGAATACTTTCATAAATATCTAGGAAGGTAAAGCGTGCCTTGTTGCTTAGGCCAACAAATTCAGGAGTACTTACGCTAAGGGGCTTGATACGATTTGCTACTTCGTTCTTGAGAATGGATCGAATATTCTTAATTGGCTCATGGATTGTCTCTTCGGCATCGGCTGTCTCGGCACGAATGGCCTTCATGATCTTCATGAAGCAATCTGCAAACTCCTCATTGAGTTTGATGGATTCTTTGTTGCAAAGATTCAATTCAATTTGGCGAATGATCTTACAAATGATCTTCATAAAAGTCTCTTGATCGATCACATTATGCTTGATCAGTTCCGCCAAGAATTGTGAATAGCCGCGGCGATACTTCTTCTCTACATTGCGCTTGCAGAGTTCATTGTAGGTTTCCACTCCTGATTCTGATACCTCTTCAAAGATCTCCATGTACTGGGAATACAGATTCGCCATTTCAGTTAAGAGAACGGGGTACTGTGTGCTGAGCTCACTTAGCAATCTGGCATACAAGGGGCAGAAGACCTCCTCACTTGCTGCTTTTTCAAAGACAAGCTTCATAAAGCATTTGATCATATCCGTCTGACCACTGTCAATGATATGAGTAATGAACTCTTTGATTTCATTGTAGTTTGGTGCACTGAATTTATTGAGCTTGCCGAGAAGAATCGTATTGAGAATGGTATCCTCCACCTTTTCAGATGATTTTTTGAATTTGCTAACATATTTTTGGTGGGGTGCACGGAAACCATCCGAGTGATCATGCCATGCAGACTTTTGAAAGGTAGGTTGATTGCTTGCATGATTTGGCTCTTGCACTACATGATTGCGTTGACGATTTGCAAAAGGCTGATGATTCGATTGGTGATTCGATTGGTGATTCTGATTCGATTGGTGATTCGATTGGTGATTCTGATTAGATGGATGATTCGGTGGATGATCACGATTTGCCGTACGAGGCCGCGATGCACCATTTGCAGCACGTCCCGAATGTGATCCACGCCACTCTACTGGTTTCCATCCTTGCTGATATGTTTCACTATGAATGCAATGATGAATCGTTTCAATGGATTTCAGAATCGCGGAAGGAACTTTTGGGTCCCGGATGTTCTTCCGCAGAGATTGCACGAGGAGTATCTCTTGAAGAATGGAACCCATGGTAGTTATAGCGAAGAAATGTTTAAGTCTTGGATTGGTTATTTATCATCTCACGATTTTTGATTTCAATTTTAAATGTGTTTCAAGTCCATTTACAAATCACGAACAAGACATAAGAGATGAGTTCCGTAGACGCCATCATTGAGGTGGATACATTATCCAAATGGTTAGATCTACAAACAACCACTTCAAAAACCTACCTCGGAAAACAACTTCACGAGTGGTCAGATGATATACAGCATCTCCATTATTTAAGTACAAAATTTAAAAAGTTCAAAGAAGCTTTTCAAAAAGATCCAAAATTTTATGTAGAATGTCATGAGTTGTTGGGGGAAATTGCAAAGGTGGAAGAAAAACTTCAAAAGCTCATGGATCAGGATTCAAAATTAGAACAAGAATCATACAATGAAATTCTATTTTTCAAAACCTATCTTCAGCCCCTTAATTTTGTACCTTTTCTATTATCTCTATGGTCTATTATTCGTGTCTATGTCCTACCTGGCCTATCTCTTATGCTTCCTATTCTAACCTTGATTGCGCCATATTTTATTTTGACATTTGTCTTCAAAATTCCTATTACCTTTCATAATTACATGGGAATGTTACAAGCGATGGTATCAGGTAACCTTCAATCGATTCGTAATCCGAGTGCAATTACACCATCTGCATCCATCGGTTCTTTTTTAAAACAATTTGGGCTTGTACTCATGACATTTGTTCAGGGTATCATTCAACCCTACTGGACACATAAACATTTGAAATCAATTGATACCATTATTCTTGATCATGGTATTCTTGTTATTCGGTTTCGAGATTTATATCAATCACTAGAGAAAGCATTATCAAAACGAGGATTCACTTTCTTTCGTTGCCCCTTGCCTGTTATTCAGGGAGAGCGTGATGCTACTGCACGTGTTATTCTTGAATCAAACTATTTCAAAATGGCGCTCAAATACGTAGGATCTCTGGAGGTTATCATGGCATTAGCGAATCAGCCTGACGTACATCCTGTTCAATGGATCTCTTCCAATCAACCAGTCTTTTGCGCCAAGAATGCATTTGACTATCAAGTACCCGCTTTGCAACGTAAGACAATTTCTGCGGAATTTAAGAAAGAACGCCATGCTCTTCTCACTGGTCCAAATAAAGGAGGAAAGTCAACCGTCTTACGTGCTCTATCTGTTAGTGCACTTCTAGCACATACCTATGGCTGTTCTCTGGGTCATCTAACTGCAACACCATTTCATACCATTTATGTTTGCTTGAAACCCGATGATCTGCCCGGATCCAAATCACGATTTGAACGAGAAATTGAGTTTACCGCACATACTCTTCAATCTGACAAGCCCATTCTCGTGTTTATTGATGAGCTCTATCATTCTACTAACCCTCCCGATGCACTACGAAGTTGCGAGATCTATTGCGAACAGTTGTGGAAGAAAGAGAATGTCATCAGTGTTATTAGTACCCATATTTTTGAGTGGGTGGAGCGTGCACCAGCGTCCATTCAACGCATTTGTTGCCCTGCGAAGCAAAAGGAGAAAGGAGAGATTGAGTTTTTATATACACTTGAAACGGGTGTTTGTAAGGTAAGCAGCGTAGATACACTTCTGAAAAAGAATGGACTACTAAGTGATTGACGCGCCAGATTTCAAATCGAAAATCTCTCCATCACGGCAGAATGCTAAGTGATACGCTTACGATTGGATTAGTTCTGCTCCTTCTATTTGGATCGATCGTTCTTTATCTTTACACATGTATTCAGCAATCGGAACAGAAAATCAGTCTATTGGAGTCCATTTTGCTTGATCTGAAAATGAGCGGGGAAATGAAAGCCTATACGGAACTACCGGCAGACAGTCACGAGATAGTGATTGAGAAAGAGGCAGAGAAAGAGGATGCCTATGTTCCCTTTCATGATGAGATTGAGGAGGATCCTATTGTTGGATCCGTGGAAGATGTAAGTGAATACAAGACGATTGTATCCGATGCGATTGAGGGCGTGGAGGACATCACGGATCTAACAAATGATTTATCTGCTGAGCCGTCTGCTGAGCCAAATTATGAGGGGATGACCCTAAAGGAGCTCCAGGCGCTCGCAAAGAGCCGTGGAATTATGGGTGTTACCAAGAAGTCACCTCTCATTGAAGCACTAAAGACATCGGATCGCTCGGTAAAACCCGGTTCATCGGGCGCGGGATCGAATTCTTTTTTGGAAACCAGTGCCTCCGTTAGCGATGAATCTCTCTGATAAAACCATGAATAAGGATAGATGGCACAACTGGATCAACCTGGATTTACAAAAGATACTCGACCTAATTTATTCACAACTCCTTCATTTGGTACAGAGTATCGTGCAGCACGTCATGCAACTGTACCACCAATTAAAGATGTCTATCCAGCCCGCGACAATCGATACCCTGCCTACGCCGCCCCGCTTGAGGATGGTCGTTTGGTAACGGATTATCGCCCACAATGCACCAAAAATATTAGAACGGGTCAGCAATTTCATACAAAACTATGGATGATTCGTCATGGAGAGGATATGATGGAAGAGTCTCGACAACGTCAGGTGGAATGGTCTGGTGCTTCGCTTCCGATGGCCAACACGGTTCCTCCTCCAGCAGCAATCGTTCATTCTACTCCCTTTGATTCGGAGATTGCTGCAACAGGATTGCACATGGGAATTGGAGTGGAACGTGCCGATGCTGCTGCACCACCTCTCTTTGGAACATTTGCATATGAACCCACCATTGCCGAAATGCAAATGAATCGCAAAAACATTTCGATGACGACGCGTCAAGAAGGTGGACGTAATTCAAAGCGGGGTGTATTTTAAAACTTAAAGGCCAGATGAGAATAAAGGTTGTAGGACCTGTAGCTCAGATTTGGTAGTAGCATCGGTCTTATGAGCCGAGGGTCGCGAGTTCAATCCTCGCCAGGTCCATATTCCAATTCATGTCATTGACTTGGAATTATAACAATAATAACAATGCAACAGTGGTTCCAATACTTGCCATCACTCCTACTGCATAGTACATATAGGATGAATATGTGCGACCCTCTTTAATCATAGGGGCAGCTTGAACTACCTCTTTTTTAGAAGCCGCGATTATATCTTCGATGGAATCGAGTGACTGATCCAGTACAATGTCATGAAAGGTATCCATAGTATCCTTTAATAACCTTGTTTGTTCTTCAATGTCTTGTAGTCGGGGATCCATATTCTATTTTACTTTTTTAAAATAAAACCATCATTGTATTTTTCACCATAATCAATTAATAATTCTTCACCTGGTTTAATCTCGCGTGTGGATACATATAGCACTCGTGGCAAACGATCCAAATAGCAGGTTCGTGCAATTAAATTGGGTTCTTTCGCAATATTGATATGGCTGTTCACATATTTTAATTCATTGCTGTTATGTTTTCCATCAATATAGATATCATCTGTTAAGAAAAACTTATAGGGATTGCCAGAGGGGCAGGGCATATCATCACTTTTGATAATTCCCGTATATTCTCCAATGATATCATATTTACGAAACGATGTTGTAGCAAATACTCCTTTTTCACCGGCTAGTAAATGCGACGGTGGCAATGTACGAACTTCAATTCCTTGAATAGAGTCTTTTTCATATTTTGATCGATTCGTAATATACATCCAATCATTACTATGAAGATAGGGCTTCTTTTTATGGAAAATAAAGTAATAGCCTACAATGATGATAATAACTACCGCGATACTCCATACGATTTCATTCATTTTCTATCTACTACCACAAAGAAGAGTATGAACCGGAATTTAATGAAGAGAATAGTTATAAAAGTGTTTGCGTTTGATATTCGAATTTAATTTCTAATCCGATAACCTGCGTGGCTTCTCAATTTATTTTTGTTTACGATGTGTGCGTCGTGCATTTCGTTTGTGTCGTCGTATGCTTCGTGCGCGTTTTCCACCTTTTTTTCTTAATATAAATTTTTCAGCCTCGTCGATTGAATTAGATACATTTGTTAATATGGGGAGAATCTTATTTTTTGTAATTGAGTTGGAATGTGTAATTTTATTAATTGCATTTTTTGACTTATTTAATTGGTAAATAATATTGTGTTCGCCAGGTAGATTAGAGGATGGAAGACGTGAAATAGGAATGGGCGGTTGTACAATGGGTGGTTGTACAATGGGTGGTTCTACAATGGGTGGTTTAGGTAGAGGTTGAGGTTGAGGTTGAGGTTGAGATTGACGAGAAATAGCAAATGCTTTTCTAACAGAATTCCCCGCTGCATCAAATATTTTTTGAGCAATCATTTTTTCAGCAATTTTTGCATTAGTCAATAAATTGCGAAGTTCATTATCAGGCATGTCCTTCTCGTTCATCGCTTCATATTTTTTAATTGCTTTTTTTATTAAGTTCTTTGCCATACCATACTCCTCTTCGTCATATGCATTCACTGCCCAATCATGCAGATCAAGCGGGTTATTCGATTCGTTCGGAGAATGTAGTTCCATCTATTTCTTCTATCGAATTTAAACCCAGTAGGGATATCTAGAGTAGATGAAAGTGCTCGCCTTTGACATTGGAATTAAAAATCTTGCCTTCTGCATTTTAGAAAATGTAAATGTGCTAGCTCTGGAAAATGTGAATTTGCTGGAACCCGTGGAATCCATTTTGTGTTCAAAATGTAAACTCAAGGCGTCATTTCGAGCCGGGTCAGAAATTGTTTGCAAACGACATGTTCCCAAAACGCACACATTTTTGCCCCAACTTTCTGGAAAAAAACTTCCTTCGAACAAGGTGCTCAAGGATCTAGTGAAAGAGCATGAATGTGAACAACTGGGATGGACAAATGAAAAATGTGTGGAATCGCTTTCTAAAAAATTCGCATTTTCGATTCAGCAGCCGAAGCAGACCAACGCATCCCATGTCTCTCTGGAAATTCTTCACGATGCGCTTCGCTTATTTTCCGAAAATGCATGGAGCTTATTTTCTGGATGCACCCATGTCCTTCTCGAAAATCAACCCGCATTTAAAAATCCACACATGAAATCCGTACAGGTTCTCTTATTTGCCACGCTGCGAGAAGAATTCTTGAAACATGGTCAAACCCCTTCTTATCATTTCGTGCATGCCAAGAAGAAAGTACAGGATGCACCTGCAGGCGATGCAGGATACGCCGAGCGTAAAAATAAGTCAGAGGATCGCGTCAAACAATTATTTGATTCGGGCTCGGTGGTTAACGCGGATCTGTATGAAAAATGGAAGAAAGCGACCAAAAAATCCGATATGGCAGATGCGCTCTGCATGGCCTTCGATCGAATTTCAGATGCCTAATCAACATGGATAGCAATGAGATCGTTCTCGTTATCTTTCTTATGATTGGAATTCTAATTGTATTTGGAATAGCAATTCGAGCAGCATACAATTCAAATAATTGATTTCTTATGAATAAGCAAGATGGATCTTCCTAATCTATGTTCCTTATCCCTTCTATTAGTGTATATTCTACCATTTCTATTATATATTATTAATCATCGATGGATTCATTTGATTGCTCTGGCAGGAGCAGTAGGTACAGCCTCTCTTTCCGAGTTCATTAAGTATACATTGATCAAAGAAGCAAGTCCTCGTCCCAAAGGGGCTTCCAATTGTAACCTATGGTGCAATGATGGCAAACAAGAGGGAAATCCTGGTATGCCATCCGGTCATTCTTCTACGGTTACCTTCTTCTCAGCGTTTTACTATCAACAGACAACTAATCCATGGATTCGTGCAGCTCTTGTTTTCTATGCGCTCATTGTGATGTGGTCGCGATATGAGAAGAAATGTCATTCTGTAAACCAAATTGTGTCAGGATCCATTTTGGGATTATTGACGAGTTGGTTACTCGTGCGTATGATGTAGTGCTTAAAAAACCAGCGAGGAAGAAAGACATATGAACGGTGTATCTATCTCCGATATGCAGAATTTTGTAGAAAATATGGATGATATGAAATTGAGCTCAGGTATTGGAAATGTAATTGAATTGGGTGATGAGGATCTGGGAGACAATTTTGGCGCGGATCTCTTGTCCAATAGTCGTGTATCTGCTCGTCCGGCATCTAGTGGGTTTTCCTCTCAAAGTGTGCCTGCATTTGAGAAAATTGATGATATTGGAATTGGTAAACTGGAGCCGCTTGAATCCATCTCCTTCGATATTCCAATGAATAGCAACAACCCCGTACCCGAAGTGATTGTAAATCGCGATTCTTCTTCGATCTTTTCGAATGATCAGTCGGCATCAGGACCCTCTATTAATCTGGCGGGTGCGAATCGTCTCAACCCTGACGATGAGAAAAAGAAGAAGAGTGATTTGATCAACAAACTGAATCGTTTGGAGTCAAAGGGCTATACTCTAACCAAGCGATTTACGATGGATAATAACCTTGATGAAATCCAACAAGAACATGATCGCTTGCTTGATGCAAAGAATCTGGAGGCATCTCTTCGCTTTCAGCGTCAATGCCTTATGGGTGTAGCAACGGGTGCCGAGTTCCTGAACAGCAAGTTTAATCCCTTTGACTGGGAGCTTGATGGTTGGTCAGAGTCTGTACATGAGAATATTGAAGATTTTGATGAGGTCTTTGAAGAACTTTATGATAAGTACAAGGGACGTGGCAGTATGCCACCTGAGGCAAAATTGCTCATGTCTTTGGTGGGCAGCGGTTTCATGTTCCACATGAGCAATTCCTTCTTCCGCTCAAAGATGAGCAATATGGATCCGAGCGATATCTTTCGGAATAACCCACAACTTGCCAAGCAATTTGCAGCAGCGGCCGCTCAGCAGGCGGGACCTGGTTTTGGTAACTTTATGGGAGCGGCAATGGGTGTACAGGGTATGCCGCAACAACAGCAGTATCAGCAGGGTCCACCCATTGCATCTCCGCCTCAGATGCCAATGAACGGTACCTCCACCTTTTACCAACCATCCAACATTCCCATTCAGACTCCTCAGAACATGGCAGTGGCTCCTACATCATCCATGCCTCGCCGAGAAATGTCGGGTCCAAAGGGAATCGATGACATCCTAAAGACCTTCCAAGAAGTCCGTTCCGCAGAACTTGATCCTCTCCCACCCATGTTTCCATCTGGATCAGCCACTGCATACAATAATCAGCCAGCTGTACAGGCCATCTCCGAAATCTCTAGCATTCACTCAGGTGACATTTCCGATGCGGATAGTGTTCGTACAGGTACCACTAGCCAACGTCGCGGTGGTCGCAGAAAGCCAGTTGCACCGGTTGGAAATACGATGACCCTCAATTTGTAAATTAATGTAGTACTTATTCTAAGTAAGTGATTAATTTTTTAGAACCTGTAAATTGGCTGCATAAATATCAGTGTGAAGAACATCATCCTCTTCATCTGCATCATGTACCGCACCGGTTGCACGAATTCCCTTTGAAAGAGCAGCTTGCTCGGGTGTTTTCTTTACACCCTTCGCTGACTCTTCTGCCACAGCATATTTCTGCGCTTTAGAGCTGAGACGCAGAAGAATCTCTTTTTCCTCAGGAGTCATGCCTTCACCAGGCTTGGGACTATCACTGCAAGTGGATCCATTGGCACCCAATTGACCAAAAATGCAGAGAGCAGAATTCTCGTTGAAGAGATATCCCAAAAATAGGACAACTGTAACAGTTGTCCAGAAGGCCACCCATAAATTACGAGTGGCAACAAAAAGAACGGTGAAGATCAAAATGCGCCGAACCCATGGATGTTGGAAAAAGAGCTCTTGTTTCTTGGTAACTTCCATGGAAATAAAGCGACCACCCAAGTTAAGAATTAACATCATGACACCAATAAAATAGGGATTATTATTGAAGATTTGAAGGAATCCATCCATGGGACTTATTGCCACCATCGATGCCATTGAAGACTGACCAGCTAATGCAGCCGGAAGACTCATCCTGTTATCTTATCCTATAAAATGTAATACATAAATTATAGATTAGCAATCGGTGTAATGAGAGTATTCATGTCACTCAAATAAAAGAATACAGCAAATGCAACTAATAATCCAACTCTCGGGCACCACATGGCAGAAGAAAGAACGAGAAGAACAAGCAAAATACGCCACCAAGGATAAATGTATAAGCTAGTTAGCTTCTCGCTATATTCTTGTTCAAATAAGGAGCTGTACGAAATAATCAAAAAAGCAACAAACATAATGGCAATGAATCGGAAGACCCCATCCGCCGTACTATCTACGGATAACCAAGAAGGCCACATCTCTATTCATGATCAGAGGTTATCATTAATCGGTTATATACCTTAATCGGTTATAGCATTCGTAGTCACGCGATCCGTAGCAATTTTACTGGTTCGTTCTCCTAGCACTTTTTCTACAAACCAGCGTTTTCCAACTGCCTTCTTTTCTGATACACTGCCGCCTCCATCAAAGCCCTCTGTCATGGAAGAACGAGGAGCACCAAAGAGTAATAATAAAAAGGCCATAGCGGTCAAGAGACCGTAGACCCAGCCCATCATTTCAATAACTCCGTATACCAAACCAATTCCAAAAATGCGACCCAGAATAGAATCAGCAAAGCTACGATACTCCATGGAAACCGCTGGCGCATAGACAATTAGTAAAATAACAACGAATGCATAAATGAGTTTAGATGGAGAATCCATATTTGCCAAAAGTGTTTGCAACGAATACACAACACCCCCTTGTTGTTGATACGGTGCTTGTGGTTGTGCCATCCTGATTAAACCATTGATTTGTTTATTAATTCATGTACTTCATTCTATCATGTTATAATCGGACTCAATAAGAATGATTGCTTTTGGTAGTAGGGGCAATGAACTATTGTGCTTTAGATGACGCCTTTCAGGCCATCGGCGGAGCGCCGTCTCCGGGATGTGCCACCGATTATGCCACAAAAGCGGCAAGAAAGGAGGAACGTAAAAAGGCAAAACGCTGCAAAGGACCTCCTGCTGCCTATTTGGATCTGGAAGACAAGGATCCGGATCGTCAAACATGGAACAAATATCCCGACGTACCTGCCATGAATCCGGCTACTGGATTAAGAGAACATGAACCCGTAACTGCCCCACAAGGCGATTCAGAAGCGTTTATGGATTCTTCTATGAATTCTGCCATGTCCGTTCAAGCATCCCATACCGATACTCAAAAACCGTCTTCGCGAAAAAAATATTTTGGTGCATCCCCTGATGATGACATCTTTTCCGACTATGTCCCTGAACAAGAACACTATCAACTCACGCCTGATTTTCGAACTGCTTTTGAACATGCTGGTGTGGCTCGTGCAGGATCGGCAGAAACCTTGCCGAATCCGTCAGTTAATATGTACTGGAAACCTCGTACGGTAGCGGGTGCACAGACTTCCTTTATTGATCAATTGCCGCCTCCTGGTGGTAAATACTACAAGGCACCTCGGGGAGAGATCTCCATGGAAGAAGTGATGAAAAAGATGGATAAGATTTTTGCCCGTCTGGATGACATGAATTCAACTACCTCTCCAGAGCAAGCCACTTCAGAACTTCTCATGTTTATTTCGAGTGGTATTTTCGTTCTCTTCTTTATGGATTTGCTGGTAAAGAAAGGCAGTACCATGAGATTTTAACGGAGAATAAGATAGAATGCATATGTCACGTAAAAAGCGTAATCGTAAACGTAACACACTTCGTACACATAAGGGAATGGTTTTTAGCAATATTTATGGATGGCGTAAGATCAAGAATCTGAAAACACGCAAACACTAATTCAATACAGTCTTTTGTAAAGACGCCGTTGAATTACTTCTTCTTATGAGTTACTCGTCTCTTATGCGATCCGCCTTTGTGCGTACGAAGTATTGCATTACGTATTGCTTTCCTTTTTCTTGCAGCCTCAAGTTCTTTCTCTTTTCTTGCAGCCTCACTATCTTGTTGAACCTTTCTATTAATCTCCGCAGCACGTTGACGTACTTGCGTAGTTGGCTTCTCTGCCTTAGCACGTAATTTCTCTGCATTAGCACGTAATTTATCTGCTTCTGCCTCTCCAAGATTAAATGCATTTTCTAATCTTTTTGCATTTTCTAATCTTTTCGCTTTTGCCTTTTCCTCTTTTACTGCATTTGCTTTTGCCTTTTCCTCCTCTTTCTCTGCCTGTTCAATCTTATTACGATATGCTTTTGATGCTGCCCTCTCTCTGTTATTATACTCCTGCTTTCGTGTCCTATTAAGACGAACTACTTCTTGTGGAGGTGTGGCAGCATTATTTCGTGATTTCTTTTTTGATTGGCTGCGTAACCATGTATTACGATTTTTGTTAGAAAGACCCGCTGGTGGTTCTTCATTTTGTGCGGAGGGCTTCTCAGTGACAAGATTCGATGATATAAGAGGTGCAGCATCACTGGGAACTTCTTTTTGAGCCAATCTGCGTTGTTTCTTTGCCTCTTTTCGCTGTGCAACAAATGCCTCTCGCTCAAGACGCTGCTTCTCTGCTTCCTCTTTTTCTTGTTGGATCTTTTCATTATTCGCCTGCTTTTTTGTTTGTTGTCGAGATTGATTGCGCAATGCCTTTTGCTGCAATCTGCTTTCCTCATTCGCTAGGTTTTCTTTTTCTAACTGGTTTAATTGCAGGCGTTCCTTATTTTTCTTAGAACGTTTTTGTGTTGTACGCAATGCATTTCGTGCAGAACGAGGAGCCATTGATATAATAGAAGGCCTCGAAGGTTCAGGCTTCAACACAGCGGCCTCATTCTCAGCCTCTTGTGCTTGTTTCTCAGCCTCTTGTGCTTGTTTCTCGGCCTCTTGTGCTTGTTTCTCGGCCTCTTGTGCTCGCTCTTCAGCCTCTTTTGCAGCTTTTTGATTGGCTGCATTTTGATTTGCTCTTGCCTTTGCCTCTGCGGCTTCTGCTGCTTTGCGCGCCTCTTCTGCAACACGCTGTGCCTCTTCCGCTTCTGCTCTTACTCGTTCGGCTTCTGCTTGTTTTTTGTCTTCTACACGTAACTCTTCATTTCGTTGCTTACGTGATTGCTCACGAGCATTGTTGCGAAGCCATTTTTGTGCATTTTTGTTTTTTGCAGTTTGAGCTTCTAAGTTCTTTAGACGTTGTTCCGTTTCCATAATTTGAAGTGCCTGTTTTGCTTTGGACTTCTTCTTCTTCTCTGCCGCTGCTACTCGTCGTGCTTCTGCTTTTACTGCAGCAGCTTCTGCCACTACACGTGCCTCTTCTGCTTCTGCAGCACGTTCTTTAGCTTCCTCTGCAGCTTTTTGATTGGCTGCATTTTGATTTGCCTTAGCCTTTGCTGCCGCTGCATCAGCATTTTCTTTTGCCTTCTGTGCTACACGAGCCGCTTCATTTGCATTTTCTCTTGCTTGGGCAGCCTCTGTATTGGCACGTGTAAAGAAATCTGCCATACCGTTTACATTATTTGTGCTCGGTGGATTGCTCTTATTTTGTTTAGATAATCTGGATGTACCGTTCGATGCTGCATTTTGATCAGCTTGCATTTGGAGAACTTCATCGGCTGCCTTGAGTACTTCATCCTCCTCAGCATCTTCTGCAACCTGCTCAGCAACACGTGCATTATTCTGTGCTGATAGCGCCTTAAAAGCATTATTCTTCTTTTTTGCTTTTTCCAAATTATGTGCAGCCTTTTCTTGAGCATTACGTGCCTGATCTAATGCCAGCTGAGTTGCTTTATTCTTATTTTCCTTTGCCTTGTCTTCAGCCTCTTGTACAACACGTTGCGCCTCTTCTAGTTTTTTCTTAGCATTCTCTTCCGCGGCCTTATTTACTTCGACTTGTTTATTACGTTGTGCTGCGGACTCGTTTAGTAATGGGGATTCTACAAGTGATGTACTGGGTACATCTGCCTCTTCAGCCGGCTTTTCCTCTACTAGTTCGATATTCTCTAGATGTATACTGGATGGAAAAGAAGATGTAGACTGTCTATCTACTAGGTTATTTTGACTAACAGAAGGTGTGATTGATTTGACAGTATGAGATGCAGAGGACTCTTCTTCCACATTTGCATTCTGATTTATGATATGAATCGGATCAGTTACCACTTCCTCAATCATTTGTTGAATCGCTTTGATCAGTGTTAGATATGCAATACGCTCTTTTTCTGAAAATTGGGATGACTCTTTTTTAAATGTATCAAGAAATGAGTCCATTTGTCTAGTTATAATTTTATACTTGGTAAGTTTATCTTCTCCACGACGTTTGTTATTGCCACGATTTGAAGTTTGATTGCTAATTTGTGCTTTCTCTAACATCTCATCCACCAAATAGGAAACCACATTCTTACCAAAATCCTTAAATAGAGATGGCGATTCAGAATTCTTCAGAAGAGATTGGTAGAATACCTCCATCAATTTATAGAAGGAAACCATTGCTGCATTCATTGCATTATTATCATATAAAGTAGAGTCTATTACCTCTATCACCCTATTCTGATATGCTCTGTCCAACAACTTCAGAAATGCGATTCGTTCCTTGGGAACCTCATGAAATAGCTTTGAATCCTTATCTGCTCCATCGGGGGGGACAAATAACTGTATGACCTTTTTAGATACTTTTGCAGCGACTGGTGCAGCGACTGGTACAGCATCAGATGCTGCGACTGGCGCAGCGACTGGTGCAACCTCTACCGCAGTCGATATTGCATTTTCTGCCTTTTCTATTAAGGCTTTCACTTCAGATGATGGATCATTGCTAACCACCATTTGTGGATCTTCGTCTATCAGATCTGCAACCTTCTCAATCTCTATTTCTGCAATTTCAATTGGCAATTTTACCTCTGGTGAAAGTGGTGGTAAGGACGGCTTTATAATGCGCAATACTTCATAGGCTGCTTCTATCATTGCATGATCTACTTCTGCATCATATCGTTCAATATAGGACATTTCAAATGCTTTATAGAGATCATTATTATTACGATCTGCGTAGATAGAAAGTATTTTTGCTTTCTTTTGAAACGTTGCAAGTATTGTTGGATAGTACCATTCTTGTACTTTTTTATCATATTTTTCCATAATCTTTAAAATTTTGTCTGAACTGATTAACAGACCAACTCCACTTGATTTTGCAATAGCTTCTGTATTCTTTGCCAAAGCTATTTTGTGTTCCTCTTTAATAACACGAATACGATCATCTAGCCATACTTTGATAGCCGGCATAATAATATTTCGATCAATATTCTCAGGGGTCTCTTTCAATTCATCCTGTAATGCTTTGAGCGCCTGATCATAGGCAGTTTGCACATCTTCAAGTTTGAGTTCAGGATTTGGTTTACCCCTTGTTTTAGGTTTCATCTTAAGCTTCATCTTCTTTCTTTCTTGTTCTAGGCTGTTAATATATTTCTTAATATTGGATACTGCTACGCTACGACGAGTTTCATTTACAAGCATACTTTTTTTGAATTCTGTATCAGGATACGTCACAACAGAATGCTCTGTTTTCAAACCTGCTACTATTATTTTTATCTCTTCCACTTTCTTTTTTAACGCTTTTTCTTTTGCATCCTCAATCATCGCCTCGATTAGATCCTTTTTAGCCTGATAGGCTGATTGTAATAGTGGACCATTTTTGTCTACATACTCTTGAATCTCTGATGTTAATTTTGGGACAGAATCTTCTGCAGATATAGCACTTATATTGGCAACTACTTCATCTTCTTTTTGTTCTAACTCTCGCAATGCATTCGGTGCTGTCCTTAGATGTATATCTACTGCATTTTCATCAGATGGTTTTTCTACTTGTTCTAGTACATTTTCAAATGCATGAAGCGACTTAATTGCCTTTAATACATCCGCTGAAATAGATGGAATTTTTGGGTCATCTCCAAGAATATTTTTTAATAAAGAAATGATCTCTGCCTCTTCTGCGGCAGTTGCTGCATATGAGAGAGATGATTGATTGAGAATAATTTGTGCCTGTATATATTGAGGATACTCTTTTATTTTCTTCTCTAATGCATTCGCAATATGGGAGGCACCTTTACTACGATGCCACCATCGTGTAAAAACGCTACGTTCCTCTAGGTCAGATACAAGTATCTTTCCAATCTTATTAATATTTGCAGTAGAATTTGTATTTAATTTATTTACAACCGCCTTAGCAAGATCCCATTTCCCATTTTCCAAATTCATTATATTATGTTTTTCGTGGTATTCTTTTTCTAGCCATTCTTTTACCATTTCTTGTTGCTCTTCTGTTATTTGCGGTGGAGCAATGTCTAGTTTGGATTGAATCTCTTTTTCTGTTCTTTCTTCTTGTGACATCTGCTCTTGTAAGACTTCAAGAATCTGACGATATGCATCTTGTGCTGTTTCATAATACTCTTTGTCTTTTTTTGCAGCATTGCTCATACGTTGTGCACGTGATTGTATACTATTACTTTTTATTTTCATCTTTTTCTTTGTAGTTTCTATCATATCTGCAAGTAATTCTTTTCGTTTCATAGAGCCTGCTTTGGAAATCAATAACCGATCATGCTCAATCATTAAGCGAATAGGTTCTTCTACATGTGCCTTTTTGTTCACAATAGATAATTTATCATGTAGTACATCTAATTGTTCTTTCAACTCTGCAAGACGTCTTGTTCTATCTTCTGATTCAGGCTCGGCGAGAACGCTGTCATATTCTGCTACTAATCGCTCAATGTCATCGACGTTCTCAGATGCGACAGAGGAGTGATTATTTACTACCTCTTCTTTTTCATTTACAATCGAAGTTAACACTGCTGCAATTGCGGGTTTATTGCCGACAGATGACTCAGAATTTTTCTTGTGAGAGAAGGATGGATGATATGCTAATTCATAATGAACTGATGCTTTGTTAGAGGATTGTTCGATTTTCATCTTCAACATATAATAGGTGCCATATTTATCATGCATTCTTTGTTTATTCTTCAATATACTGTTATTAAACTTCGGATTGTCTAAATTTTTAGTTATTCTAGGCATATCAAGAACACTATGCATGGATTCATATTCATATACAATCTGATCACCAGTAATGGTCATTTTTGTGTTTTTATCACCACCTACATTAGTAGGAATTGTATCTCTACCATTCAATCCAAGTAATAATTGAATAATTGATGAAGATCTAATTCCTTGTCTAAGCATAAGATGAAGTTTGTATTTTTCATCATTATTATCAATATTGATTGTACCATCTTTTTCAATGGAAATAGGCTTACCATCTTTAACAATGGTGAGATGCTCCAAACGAACAATATCTAGCTTTACTTTGGTTTCGAATGCTTCTTTTGTTTTTTCATCATTTTGGCTCTTCAAATATTCAAATGCAATTTCATCTGTTTTTGTATCCGCAATAACAGTTTCAACTTGACCATCCTCCCTATGCGTACGAATAATATTAAATTTATCTTCGAATTCTTTTAGATTTTGTACATAGGCATCTGATTCATTTTGCAATTGCTCTATCTTTTGTTCTGCCTTTTGGCGCTGTGAGGCAGCTTCTGCCGCCTCTTTTTCTAATCGACTACGCTCTGCATCATTTTTAGCTTTTTTCAATTCAGCATTTGCCTTTTCCTCTTTTTCTTTGAATCGCTCTAAGAAAGCCCGCTCTGTTTCAAGCTGACGCTCTTTTACTTTTCGAGCCTCCTGCTCTGCTTGAAACCTTCGCTGGGTGTTACCTAGCCATGTACCTTCGGGTTCAAATTGTCCCATTTGATTCTTTTGAAAAGAACGATACGACTCTTGAATCGCCTCCTCATGCAATCGAAGCCCCTTCTCTGCTTCTTCGCGCTCCTTTGCAATACGCGATGCCTCTTCCTCGAATTGCTTCTTCTCTACCGCATTGGATGCACTCTGTACTGCAGCGTTTGCTTGTTCTTCCTCTATCATCAGCTTCTTTACACGTGATTCAAGCTCGTCTTGCTCTATTTGCTGTTTATTTGCAATTACAGTAGATACAGCGGCGATTGGACCCTTATTGCGATTTAGCTTCATGGCGGCAATCTTAGCATTGGCTTCCTTTCCTAATTCATTTAGCTCTCGATCTACTTGTTCGTTTTCAGCTTTCTTTCTATTCTGGTTCGCTTGAAGTTCTGCATTGATTTCTGCGGATCGTGCAATGGCTTGTAATTCCTCGATCTTCTGTTTATCTGCAATACCAGTTGCCGCCTGAGATAAACGCTCTAAAATTTTTTGAACATGTTGTTTATCCAATTTTTCTAGTATATTCGATTCCTCCTTTTCACGTTTAGCAGTTCCATTCCAATCTGCATACTTTTTCAATAGCAACTCTTCCTCTTGTTGACGTTGTTGGAGTTCACGCTGAGCCTCTTCTAGTGCTAACTTCTCATTAAATTCGTTAGAGATTCGTATGGTTTCTGCAAGGAGCTCTGCAACAAGTGCTTTCTCTTTTTCGAGGAAGGCAACTTCCTTAGCCGCTTCGACATTATTTGCAGCTTTCTTAGCTGCTTCTGCATTATTTGCTTCTTTCTTTTTCTGTATATTCCCACTGGTATCGCGTATAATATCATATGTAATCGTAACAGATGAATAAATTGGATCAATGACTGTTTTCAACTTCAAGGTATAAGCATCACTATACTTCTCTCGTAGTTGACGAGGATTAGTAACGCCATTGCTCGCACCCTTCTTAAGATCAACCAAAAAGAAATCCATCTTAAAATGATGGGTAAGTAGCGCAGCATTTACTAATTTCCCTTTTTTTACAGTGACATTATGTTCCCATTCATCACGATCGACATTTTCTTCTTGTTCTTCATTATTTGGCTCATCCTCTCCTTTTTCACCGATGGTTAAACGATTAATTTCGACTTTTTTTCCTGAAATACCTCCTTCCTTTCCAATAAGAGTTAAGAGGATATTATCTGAATACATGGACGGTTGGAGCATTTGAAAGACCCATTTATTAGGTTCATTATCTTCATTTAAGAACTCTAGTGTATTATTTATAGTAAATTTTTCTACTTTGTTTTCAATAATTGTTTTAATAACCATACCTTGTAATAATGCTGTTTTTTCCTCATCGGTGGTAGCTGGTTTCTGTTCTGATAAATGACGAATAGCTGCTGCATCAATCTTAGATTTTGCTTCTACGCTAGAAATGGCTGTTTTGTCATCTGTAAAGGAACGAGTGATTCTAAAGCGTTTTTCAAAGGCCTCTTTTGCTTTTGGATCTACGACTACTTCTGCAATTCCCTTATTTTCCTCTTCGGTATAGTTTTCATCGTTAGCGGCATCTGCTTCTGTTTCATTTGCTGTATCTGGCAGAATCACTTCATTTGTAGAGCCCCTTTTTTTGGTCTTGAGCTTGCTCAGAAGGCTAAAATTGTCAGGAGTAAAATGGATCTTCAAGTCAACCGTTCCATTACCCTGCTTTTGCAACTCAATGCTTGGCAGACCATTCTTTTCATCATAGTTGATATTGGTAGGAGCCGTGCGAAGAACACCTGCCAACTTGAGGGCAAGACGAAGAAGAACCTTGCGAAGAGGCTCGCATTTTGCATTAAGCATGATAGGTGTGTTGTAACTGCAATCCGCCTTATGAAGTGCTTCAATAATGTCATATTTATCCTGATCCGTGATATCAACATCGCCGTCTAATCCAAAACGACGTAGAGCTTCTTGTTCTTCCTTACTGGGTTTCCAATCAGATGTAAAAACTCCAAGAGCAGGAAGACGAAGAGGACCATCAAATAACATAATCTCTTTTTCACCACTGGCTAATTCGCCCTTTGGTTTTACAGAAGCTTCTACAATATTTTTAGGTACTTTGGCAGCAGTTGCAGCGGGTACAACGGCAGAAGAAGGTGCTGCAGTGGGTACAACAGTAGAAGGTGCTGAAGAAGGCACTACACTTATGACCTTTTCCTGTTTTAAACCTACAGGATCTTGGTAAAATGGCGTTTGTGGTAACAGTGATGCAGGTGATTTTGCAAGAGCTCCAGAATCAACCGCCTTTTTTGTAGCATGCGCCGCTAGAGCGGCTTGTTGTGCTCTTAACATTGTCATTAGATTTTTTGTTTTTGGATCAACTGTGCTGTCAACACCACCTGAAAATCCACCTGAAAACCCTTTTATCTGCCCCCCTATTTCAGGAAGTAATGATGTTCCAGGATTAAATGGAGTGCCATTCTGCATTGTGGGGGCTTGGTTAAATCCACCACTCATGGATCCGCCTCCACTCATGGCCTGTATCATACCTCCTCCTGCTGGAAGCAGTGATGCATTAGGATTGAATCCACCAGGAACAGACATTCTATCAATACCAGGGATTTAAATATTAAAGAATCATCAACAGCATAATTTAAGTACCTAAGAACGATTAACCAATTAGCCAGTAGACATGGACGCATATACCTCTGATCCGCAAACTAGAAAGCGTAAGATTGAATGTAAGCCTGAGCTTGTGATTTCTAGCCTCCAACGATTCTATGCGCATCATCCGGAAATTACTAAAGTGCTTACCTATCTAAATGGAGAGGCTCCACTTAGTCTTCGCATTATTGACTGGTTTGTTACCAAATGTAGCCGCAAAAACTTCATCCGCTATCCATTGAATGGCCAAGAGTTTCTTGTGTATCTAAGTTACAAAGGACAGCTCAAAGCCTATTCCAAACAGTATTTTGATCCCAATTGCAGGCGTGAACGCATCATGTTTACAATCCCCAATCATGAGCAATTTATGACCACGATTGGAAAGCTTAATTTCTTTCGATGGGCGCTTGAGTCAAAGATCCTTGATTACATGGAAGCCCACGAGGAAGAAATCCGAGCAGGATATAATGCATACTTAAAGGAAACAATGGCGGTGCAAAAGCGAAATAAGAGTGATAGTTCTACAGAAGATGTAAAATCAGCAGTAAAGGGTGATGTAAAACCCGTAACAAACACCGTACGAACCACCCGTCGTCGCACAAAGCAGTCACCCTCTTCATTAAATAAGTTGCAAGTATATACAACGCCGATTGTACTGGACTTCAACTAGGGGGCATAAGCGTTCTATAAGTAGCCTTTGGCTATGACCCCTCTACCAATATCCTTATTCACTTAATTGATTCTCTTACTTTTTGGTTTCAGGCAAACTCTTATTTAAATAAAATAACCGAATATCATCCATCTTAGGTCGTAATTCCTCTGCTGCTTTCGCCTGTTGTTCTGCTACACTGGGATTTAACCATCGATTGTCAAAATTGCGTTGTAACAACTTTTGAGATTCGGCCGTGAAACCATTATTTTTGTCTTCGTAGACACTCGCACGTAATTCACGCGTCATGTTTCGAGCATCTGACGATGTATCGTACTTATCAAAGAATGAATTAGATCCACCCTTGCTTCCTTCTACATCGTATCGAGGCTGAGAACGATAATTTCGATCAGTCGTGCGGCTGGTATTGGGTGCCATATCATAGAAGGGTGCCTGTTTATTCGGATCCGGGCGATTGGTTACTCCTCCCTTTCCACTGGTTTGCCAGTGTTCAAACTGCCGTGCATTAATGGCGTCGATAGGATCCACTTCTCGTCTGGTTCGTGCCATAAATTGTGGATGGGGAAAGGCATCATATGTTCGTTGTGTATATTGATCGGGAAAAACGGGTTGCGCCATTTAAAGTACCTACTTCTTACTATGGTAAGATGTTTATTATTCCTTACACACATAAAACAATTATGATTCAACAAATGAAAGTAACAGCAATTCAAATTCTTACTGTGGGAGGAACATACCTATGGAAAGAGGAAAATGTTCGACTTCTTGAAAAGAATATATTGCATCCCAATGGAATTTTTATCAAGGGGAAACCAGTAAAGCATAAAGACATGTATTTGTGTCGTGTTGATACAGAGAAAACAGAGATGAGTGATTTTTATAAATGGGATGAGATTAATGCAACGGATGATACCACATTTTGTTGGAGAACATTTTATTTGATGGGCGAAAAGGAGCATCCTCATAGTTGGTTGTCGATTCCAAATGCACAATGGGAATCCTGTCGTTATCAGGAATTATTTGATCTTATTCTAAAAGAGGTCTAAACCCTGAGCACATAACTAGAATAGGACATGGATTCAAAAGCAGAACGTCATGTAACCCTTAAAAAGGGATCAATAGATATGGATGGCAATGATGCTTTTAAAATGTTGCTAGAAGACAGTGCACGAGAGGCCTATTTACGTCCATGGCATCGGTTAGAGCGTGGATTGCGACTAAATCGTATTCGAATTTTTATCGAGGAAATTGCTCCACAATATGAAATGACCAAAGAGGATCGCGACAAGTTTTTTGAATTTCTCTTGAAAGCACTGGATAAGAAATTACTTAATACGCTAAAGGTAGTACAATATGACCAAGATACACAACGTATTGTAACCATTCGTGGTCTTGAAATTAAACGGAATGCGGAAGGTATCCTAAAGTGGGCATTTAGTGCAAAGAAGATAAAAACAGAAGGCACACGAAAGAAGAAAAAAGAAGAGCTCCCCTCTGTATCGACAGAAATCAAGCCTGTCGAATCTGATAAAATTGAGGAATAATATCCATATAATTAAAGAAAGTCATAAAAAGAATTATGCAATTCAAAAAGAAATTAACAGATTTGATAGACCTAATTGATAATTGGCTATCAGACCCGGATGATGATGTGCAATTGCAACAGTGGAAGGAGGATACTGAATGGATCGCCTATAGCTTTGAGTTTTCCAGAGTAGAGCAGTCCTATGTCGATCTTATTCTGCAATTATATGCTGCACAGCTAAAGAAAAAGATGGAACGAAAGCAATGCTCGCAAATGGTGGTTTCTAAAGAGCAGCTCGATGAGCTATTATCTAGAAAACAAACAGAACAACGAACACCCGAATGGTATGCTCAAATGACAAATATTATTTCCGCTTCCGAACTTGGCAAACTATTTGGCTCGGAACGCGAACGTGCGCAGTTTGTTCTTTCAAAGACTATGCCTTATCAGCCGCGCCTCATGCCATTGGCCGTTCCATCTGATCATATGTCAGCATTTGACTGGGGTATACGGTTTGAACCCGTTGTAAAACAGATCTATGAGGCAAAATACAATGCTGTCATCAAAGATCTAGGGCGTATGACCCATCCAGTTGATCCACGGTGCACGGCTTCACCCGATGGACTTATTTATTCTGCCGCCTCCAATGAACGAGTTGGCCATCTCATTGAGATTAAATGTCCTGTTACTCGCGAAATTGATGGAATCATACCCAAAGATTATTATACACAAATGCAAATGCAACTTCACGTGACTGGTATGAATGCATGCGAATATGTAGAAGCAGTCTTCCTCTCCAAATATAACACGCTGCCAATTAAAGAAGGACCAGCCTTTTATTCAGGGTTCATTGCAGTCATTCGTTCCGCAGAACGACGTGGAAATCAAGACTTCTACTATGTCTATAGCCCTTTGAGTGTAGATGCTTCATGGGTACCTTCCTTGATGGAAGAAGACGAGATCATCGAGATCACTCCATGGAAACTATATCAATGGAGTGAACATTTGGTGCTGCGAAATGAGAATTGGTGGACATCCATTCAGCCTATCTTTCAAACCTTTTGGGAAGATGTAGAAAAAGCAAAACGGGATGAGTTTTCGATTCCAGAACGTGCCTCTAAAAAACAAAAAATCGAAAAGTGCATGATTCAATTTCACAAGCTTGATGAACACGGAAATTAGAATGATGGAAAAAGACATATTATTTTTTATAAGCCGCAGAGTATAAGATATTGGCATGTATAAGAATACACTTTATTGTAAATACAAATCAACTATTCCGGTTGAATCGGATCAAGGATATTATTATACATTTCAAAAAACAGGTGAGTATAAACGGGATGAACACGGATGTTATCTTCTAGAATATCGTTTGAGTCCAACAGAACCTTGGCCATATGTTATGAAATTGGAATATCTTCGACCCAATAAATCAGATAAAGACTGGAAAAAACATACTCCATTTCCTATGATTCGACTAAAACTAGTTAAAAAAAGCTAACACTCTTTCCCGTATGATTGGAAGGAATGGACATTGGATCGGTTTTATAAAAATTCAATACAAGCTCTTGGGTCGGCGCCGTACAGCTGTCTGGATAATTACGCTTATAATTATTAGTCATCTGGCGAAATGTACCCGTTTTTTCAATCATACGCCCAAAATCGGTTGCATAACAGTTTCGGCTATTTACGCAGGAAATCGACTCTTTGGTGCGAGGAACTGCCATGATATCACTTAACAAATGGTATGGCTGAGTGTCATAGACATCTGCTGGCGATGGTGTATCGGGTGCAAACTCAAGAATGGGATTTGTACCATCAGATGATAAGATCATTCTTGCATTTTCAAAACCTTCCTTGTAATGATAAAAATAATAGATGGCGATTGCAATCAAAACCATACAGAGAATTATTTTCAAGCTTCTCATCCTCTCTCTGATTGGGTTTTTGTTAAAAATTGATTCATCGGAAGTAGTATAGGAGATATAGTGTGTCTTCTGAATCGATTCCGGAAACATGTCCATGATTAGTATGAATGTGGTAAAGCGCGACGGCAAGCAGGAACCTGTGTCCTTTGACAAAGTTCTCCAACGAATCCAAACTGCATCACAGGGTCTGGAAGTGAACCCTACGCTGATTGCGCAGCGTACACTGCTTCGAATCTATGATGGCGTCAAGACGTCGGAACTAGATGAATTGGCAGCGCAGTTGTCTATCTCTCTTATGACAACCAATCTGGATTATGGCGTGTTGGCGGCACGCATTGCCATCTCCAATCATCACAAAAATACATCGGACAAGTTCACGGACGTCGTACAAGCGCTTTCCCACCAAACCGTCGAGAAAACAGGTGAGCCTGTTCATGTGGTCTCTCAGGAACTGGTGGAGTTATGCCAGAAATATGGCGATCAAATTAATAAGAAAATCGACTATGAACGTGACTATGTATTTGACTACTTTGGCTTTAAAACACTGGAAAAACAGAAATATTTACTTCGTGATACCAAGGGCAATGTCTTGGAGCGCCCCCAGCATCTCATCATGCGTGTCTCCCTAGCGCTATGGGGCTCTATCTCATTAGATCAAGCCTTTGAAACATATGATCTCCTCAGTCAGAAATACTTCATTCATGCCACCCCCACCAATTTCAATGCAGGTACACCGCGACAACAGTTATCCTCATGCTTTCTCCTTGCGATGAAAAGCGATTCTATCACAGGAATCTATGATACATTGAAGGACTGTGCGCAAATCAGCAAGCATGCGGGTGGTATCGGCTTGCATATTCACAACATTCGCGCCAAGGGCTCTCTGATCAAGGGAACCAATGGCACCAGCAACGGTATTGTACCGATGTTACGTAACTTTAATGATACGGCACGCTATGTTGACCAAGGTGGTGGCAAACGCAATGGCTCCTTTGCCATGTACTTGGAACCCTGGCACGCCGACGTCGAGGACTTCTTGAAGTTGAAGCTCAACACCGGATCCGAAGAAGAACGCTGTCGTGACCTGTTCTATGCGCTCTGGATTCCTGACTTGTTCATGGAGCGTGTGGAGAAGAATCAGCCATGGACTCTCTTCTGTCCCTCGGAAGCCCCTGGCCTAGCCGACGTGTATGGCGATGAGTTCCGCGCCTTGTATGAGAAGTATGAGGAGGAAGGTCGTGGCAGAAAGCAAGTCGATGCTCAGAAGCTCTGGTTCAAAGTACTAGATTCGCAAATTGAGACGGGAACCCCCTATCTCTTGTACAAGGATGCGGCCAATGAGAAGTCTAATCAAAAGAATTTGGGTACTATCAAAAGCAGCAATTTGTGCACCGAGATCATAGAGTATTCTAGCCCAGAGGAGACAGCGGTCTGCAATCTGGCCTCCATCGCTCTTCCAACCTACATCGAGGGTAAAACATTCAACTATGATAAGCTACGCGAAGTGGTCAAGGTTGCCATCAAGAATCTGAATCGAGTCATCGACATCAATTACTATCCGACACCTGAGACCAAAACATCCAATATGCGCCATCGTCCTGTTGGATTGGGCGTTCAAGGCCTCGCGGATGTCTTTGCTCTACTAAGAGCCCCATGGGAATCGGACAAAGCGGCCGAGATCAATCAGCGCATCTTTGAGCACATCTACTTTGCTGCGGTAGAGTCCTCCTGTGAAATTGCGCAAGTCGAGGGACCCTATTCAACGTTTCGTGATGCAGCGCTAGGAGCCTCTCCGATGTCACAGGGAATCTTCCAATATGACTTGTGGACAACCCCAACGGGAGAGAAGAAGACACCGCTTACCATGGATGAACTAGATTGGGCGGGCTTAAAGGAACGAGTGAAACAACATGGTGTTCGTAATTCGTTGTTGATGGCACCGATGCCGACCGCATCGACTTCGCAGATTTTGGGCTTTAATGAGTGTATGGAACCATTTACCAGCAACATCTATACCCGACGAACCCTTGCAGGAGAGTTTATTGTGATTAATCGGTACTTGATGAAGGATCTGGAGAAGTTGGGACTATGGAACGAGATGATGAAGCAACAGATCATTGCACGAAATGGTTCGGTTCAGGGGATCGATCAGATTCCCGAGTCGATTCAGAAACTCTATAAGACATCATGGGAGATCAAGCAAAAGGTTCTGATTGATATGGCTGCTGCACGTGGTGCCTTTATCTGTCAGTCACAGAGTCTGAATCTATTTGTGGCCGATCCGAATTATGCCAAGCTAACATCGATGCACTTCTATGCCTGGAAGCAGGGATTGAAAACAGGCATCTATTACTTAAGAACACGGGCACCGGTCATGGCACAGAAATTCACGATTGACCCTGAACTACAGCGTGAAGCCGCTAAATCAGAACAAATGCGAGTGTTACGAAAGAACTCGGGAGAAGAGGAAGAGTGTACGATGTGCAGTTCATAAATTAAAAACAAATAAGTAGGATGAGTTTATCGAATATAGATCAAATTCAAAAAGAGGCAAATAAACTCTTATCAGGAGAAACTTCAGAACAATTATATCAATCTGTGGAAGGAATCACTCGTTTACTTCAAGCGATTATCAAAACAGATGGTAATCACTGGGCAGCACATGTTGTTGATACAGAAGGAAATCCTGTGTTAACACCTGAAGAACAGCGACGTTTTACCAATCTACTAGAGCCATTTGTTCCCGCCATTCTATCTTTTTTTAAGGCTGAACAACGTGGAGGTGAGGAAATCATACCACCGCCTGCCTATAATATACAACCTGCAACAGTACCTCTTCCACCTTCTTATAACAATCAAAAGCAAAATGCAGCTACACCCCCACCTTCTTATAACAATAATCAAAAGCAAAATGCAGCTACACCCCCACCTTCTTATAATAATCAAAAGCAAAATGCGCCATTGCAACCAAATGAAACACAAAATAAAAATCAAGGAGTTGATAATTTATACGAGGCTTTTTTTAATAAAATAGCAGCAATTAACTCAAAAGTAAATGGATATGCATCACAATATGGGATTTTAAAATATGAGAAAGAAGGTGATCATCAATACAATTTGAAAGCCCCCGCTGCACTCCGTGTCGAATACCCTTTTCTAGAACCATTATACATCCCCGTTCGTACTCTTGTATTTTTAATACAATTATTAATTGACGTATTGCGATATTCCGCAGCAATGTCAGGTAGAGATCAATCGCGAAAGATTCTATCCATTGCCGCCTCGATTCTAGATTTACTACGCGGTGATTGGAAAAAAGCCATCTTATCATTAATTGGATACTATGGAACAACACCATTGCTTGTTGGTGAGATTGGAAAGATTTATTTATCAGTATTTCGAACCTTTTCGCCTACCTTGCAGCGACGTTTTACATATGGAGCATTGGATGCTACAAAATCATTAATTGTTGGATTCCTCCTTTCGATTTTTCAATTTACAGCACCACTTGCCAGACGAAAGGAACTGATTCCCATTTTTCAAAAGATTGCACTTAAGAAAAAAGAGATGGATGGAATGTTAACTGATCAGGATCTTCTTCCACGTCCTGATTATATGATTCCTAGTTTTGAAGATTTGAATAATTTACAGGTTTTACTAGATGACCCTGTTTTTATTTGTTCAATCGAAGCAAAAAATTTGGTAGAAGAGATCAATCAAAGTTCTATTATTAATATGGTGCTACAACTTCTTCGAATCCCCGTTACTGAAAAAATGCAGAAATATACCTGCTCTGATGGATACAAACCTATTGCTGTAAAAATGGTAGAAGAAGGACAGCGAACCAATACCCTTCCTCACCCTGTAACTACTCCAAAAGTAGCCCCTATAAAAGGGGGGCGTCATCGAACAGTACGATCCTCTACTTGGAAGACTTTTTAGGACGTTTATCTTCTTCGATCTGAACACCCGCTAGTTCATGAATAAATATTAAGTATTCTTTAGGAAATCCCCAAAAGCAGCTTGGTGGTTGATCGGCTGGAACACGGCGACTGGTTTGATTCTCTCCATGTGTAAAGGCTACAATGATTTGTTGAGGCTGCATCTCAAGTACCTGATTTTCGCGCCCTTCAATCCAGCCTTCACCTTCTGCCACGGAAATCGCAGGAAATTTACGCTCTTCCCATGCACTTTTATAAAATGTAAGGGTTGCCTCTGAAATACGCTGTGAAAAGGGAAGATTCATAGGTGGCACATTGACCGCACTTGTTCCACGCTGCAAATCATAAAGCGCCAAAGTGGTGCAACATGTAATGGTCTGGTTAATCTGACCTCGTTTTACACCTTGTGTAAGCCAAGCGACACGACGACGAAAGGACGTAGAAGGATAATGATCATCATCGTCCATAAACAAAATAACATTATTTGATGCTTGTTCAATAGCGACATTTCGCTTTTCACCAATCGTCATACGACCCTCAATGGGAATATATTTAATTGTCATAGTAGGAACCTGAATCTGAAAATTCATAATCTTCTCCGTTACCATGTGAGGTGTCTTTTCATTATCTTCAATCACAATCCATTCGATCTTATTCTGAGGATAATCCGTGGCCAACAGATTGTGAAAGGCAATCTCAATGAGCTTCTTGCGATTATAGGTAGGTGTAATAATCGAAATGGCGGGACAGTCCGCAATTTGCAGAAGGGGAGGACAATGAACCACACCACGTGAAGGCCGACGCTTCAAAATAAGAAGCTGTAATTCATGAAATAAAGGTGTCAAGGCCTTTACTACATTCTCTAACCTCTTCGCAGAAATGCCCTGTCTTTCTTTACGAACAGCTTTCATGGATACCTGTTGAAAGGAGGCAAATGCCCCTTCCAGTTCTTGACGAAGAGCGGCAGTAGGACGAGCATTAGGGTGTCGACTGCCCGATGAATATTCATTGGAGAGCCATGCGATTCCTAGAGAGGAGGCATACGTTTCGGTAAAGACAGGAAGCCGATTCATAATCGAAAAAGAGCCGACCACTTCTGCATTTGCCGCTGCATATCCAAATGCCTCCGCCTGACTCACAATCAAATGCCCCTTATATTGTGTCATGATGGCACGCTGTGTCTCTTGTGAAAGTTCCTGACAAACAATGGTGATTGAATCAGGTAGACCTCTCATCTTATCTGCTAGATCCTGCCGTGCGGTGTAGATGGTAAGGGATGGATCGGATGATCTCCATTGAGATAGAACAGATAAAAGGTACTCCGATTTGTTGGTAGATCCACCTAGAAAACACACAAATCCTTCCTTCTCATAAGACGTCATCGGAACATCCTTCCAAGAAGCGCACCAGGGAATAGCATACAAATGGTTCGCAGCGATACCTTTTACAGTAAGCTCATTTTGAAATTGTTGCTTTGATACGGAATCACGAAAGAGAAGTGCATCAAATGCATGTACGTATGCATCATAGGAGATAGACCATTGATCAGGATTAACAAGTAGAATATTGGTATGTGCCCATGGAATGGCAGCATATACGGGCACTTCCAGATGAATTTGAATATCACAATGAATCAATGGCTCTCTTGGATCAAGAAATTTTGGTTTCAGAATCGTTTGTCCGATGGAAATATGTTTCAGTAAACGTTCAATGAGTTGTGCATCATCCTGTAATCCATAAGGATTGGCCTTATTATATAGAATAGAGATGGATAGTGGCGCCATGTAATCATTTACCTGATAATTCTTTTAAGTCGTATGGGTAGGATGACGGCAAAAGAAGTACGAGATGTCGGTTTTGTCGCCTGGAGTGATCCATGGGCATGGATGGAAAACATGAAAGGAAAACGCTGGGAGAACCTTATTAAACGTGAAAAAGCACATTATAATGAACTAGCCTTGCAACCCTCTGTAAAACGACTGACCCGACAGATGGAACAAGAGATTCTTGATGCACAGCAATATATGTTATTAGAAGGATTTGCAGCAGCAAGTGGCGCAGTTGATATCGTATTTCACCCCATTTATGGAATGTCATGGAAATGGAAATGGAATAAAAAAATTAAACCGATTGATGATTTTGATGTTCTCGGAAATGTGATTTGCTATGTTACATCATATAAAAATATGCCATATGACAGCATTTTAATTTGTGAAAATGCAGAGGGTAAACGTCTATGGGAAAAGAAAAATGTAACATCTGATATTGCAATTGTAGGGCATTATTGTTATTATATTAAGACCGCAGGTAAGCTTGATACAAGTGAATTATGCATGTGTGATGTAGAAACGGGTCGGCAAAATAAATGCATTTATAAAGAAGTAGATGATACAAAATACATACAATTGATTAAAGGAGCAAATCGAGCTCTTTATTTACAATCTAGTGATAAACGTCGATCTATCCTCTATCGTATAAAGGGCTCCGAATTAGTTCCCTTACATAGGAGAAGCTTTCATCAGATCCCGTTGGGTGAAAGTATAGATGGCGATGATTGTGTGCTAACACAGTCAGCACATTTAGAGCCGTGGGTGGCGCATGGTGCACCTGTTAAAGATTGGATTCTTCCCAAAGAAGATATTCAATGGGTTAATATTAATCTTGGACATATGATTACCATTCATGAAGGTGAGCAGACGATTTGGTATTGTACACCTCGACGAAAACCGGTGATTCTTCATAAGATTAAAGCAGGGGTCATTGATACAGCTACATGGCTTGCATGGGAGTTTAATTTGACACAGACCTACTATGTTAAATGTCCTACCGAGCCACCCTATATGATTGACATTACAAATCATATAGTAACACGAAGAGAACGACCACATGCCATTCCGCGTCCTGTACATTTTCCTGAGTTAGAGTGTCATCGGTTTCATTCGGTTTCTAAAGATGGAACAAAAGTACCCTATGTCATGATTAAACAAGAAGGAGTAAAGATTAAAGCACAATATATTTATGTATATGGTGCATATGGCTCTACTACTCCAGTCAATTGGCCATATCAGAGCTGGTATCCTCTTTTGTCTCGAGGCTGGGCAGTCGTTTATGCCATGGTTCGTGGTGGTGGAGATGTAGATGCCGCATGGGCAGAGGCCGCACGAAAAGAGAATCGTCATGTATCGATAGATGATTTTGAATCCGTGATTCGTGCATCACAACATAAGCTCAAGTTAACTCCAGATAAAACAGTGATCTATGGGCGATCAGCAGGAGGTCTACCCATTGGTGCCATTGTTTCCCGTTTTCCTAATGGAGAGCTGGTAGGAGCTGCATTTACAGAAGTTCCTTATGTAGATGTATTACGAACGAGTTCTAATCCAGATTTACCGTTAACAAAGGGTGAATATGAAGAATTTGGTAATCCGTCCGAGAAGATTCTTGATTTTAAAGAACTACTTACGGTGTCTCCGATCAACAGTTTATCGTCGGATGGTGCGCCTGGTGTATTTGTGATGAGTCGAGTGGGATTATTAGACGAGCAGGTGTATGCGTACGAGTCATTTAAGTGGATACAGCGATTACGTGGAGCATTGAGTCCGGATGACGCTATCATTCATCCAAAAGGAAAGTATGTAACATTCGAAAAAGATGAGGCGCATGTTTATAAACCAAAACGATTTCCCCGGTTTCATGCCATTGATATGGCTATTTTAGATACATGGGTGAATGGAGATCTTCAGTTTGCGTAAAAAATAATATTGGGTTAGAGTATAATAGAATGTCGTCCCCATTTAAATCAATGTTTGCTGATGCTGCTAAGCCTGCTGCCCCTGCTGCTCCTCCCGCCATGAAGGGTGGTCGCCGCAACCGTCGTCGCTCGAACCGCCGCAACGGTGGCAGCAACAAGAACCGCACTCGCAAGCACGGTGGCAATCGCAAGAACCGCTCCAACCGTCGCAACAAGTCGCGTGGTGGCAACCGCAATCGCTCGAACCGCCGCAACAAGTCGCGCGGTGGCAATCGCAAGAACAAGAGCCGCCGCAATCGCTCCAGCCGCCGCAACTAAGTATTGCGTAAATTAATATTCTTTATCAAGAATAGAAATGAATCGCAATCGCACTCGTAAACACGGAGGCAATCGTAAGAACCGTTCCAACCGCCGCAACAAGTCAAATGGTGGCAACCGCAAGAATAAGACTCGTCGCGGTAGTTGCCATGGTGGTCGTCGTCGTGGTACTCGTATCGGTCGCCACGGCAGCATTAACCTGTACCAAAATAAGTTTGGTCTAAAGGGATTTAAGAAACCCATCATTACTTGGTAAACTGAATTAAACAGATGTCTGATTTTTTCGTTTTCTTCTTCTCTGTATGAGTTGAACCTGGTAGCCAATTTTGTATGTACATATCTCTATGTAGTTCATGACCTCCATAGAGACGTATACCTTCTCGATGTCTCGCTGTTCCATATCCATTGGATCGTAACAAATCATATCGCTCATTGCATTCTGGATTGGCTTCGCAGAATTCATGAATCCACTTATCATGCGCTACCTTCGCCAGGATCGATGCTGCTGCAATGGCAATGTATTGATTGTCTCCTTCGATAATTACGTGTTGATCGCCCTTCCATGTATCAATCTGCAGAATTCCATCAAGTAACAGGCGACATCCTTCTAACGGAATTCCTAACGAGGCCATCGCACGGCGAAATGCTTCACGATTTGCCCAGGTAATTCCATGATCATTGATTTCATTGGGCATCACCATTCCTACACCACATAATGGAATCTGCTTGCGAAGTTCGGCTTCTAGAATCAAGCGCTTCTTGGGGCTAATCTTCTTGGAATCACGCAATTGAATCAATACGGCACGTTGCTCTTCTGTCCACTCCAAGGGAAGTACTACCGCACCGGCCATCAAGGGACCCCAGAAAGACCCTCGTCCGGCTTCATCTATTCCTATTTCAGTGATCAGATCTTGTATAAAACGTGCATGTAGACTCATGGCTAATATATTTCTAGCATACCTTTATATCAAATTTTAGTAAAATATAGGCTATAAACAGTAAGATGATTCTTAAACTAAGCATTTTTGGATTAGTGCTGGTATTAATTGCGGTAATCGCCATCCAATACTACAAAGCAAAAGAAACATTTGATGATCTAAATGCATGTGCTGGCATACCTGATACTACCCTCATTAATGATGTTCCTCTAAATTGTGCTCAAGAGCTATTTTTATTAGCAGGATGCACTACAAATGGAAAAGATTATCCAGCTGATTTAACAAGTGAATGGTATACTGCTAAACAACGATTGCCTATGACGATTGCTAAATATAAAGAAGCAGTAAATGCTTTGAAAAATTCACCAACTATGCAATCTGATCCTAAATTTAAAATAGGATGTTATGGATCGGTAGATGCTGCGCCATCTGTATCTATACCTAAACTAACAGGTGCCTGCATGGGTTTATCGCGTAATATGCCGGTTGAGGAAGTGCCATTGCCCTGTATGCAGCAGGTATGGAAGGAAAATATGGGATGCAGTGAAAATAGCATTGCTTATCCAATGGATAAAACACACATTTTGTACACAAATCCAGCAGCAAAAACATTAGGAAGTACGATTGATGCAGCAAACTTTATTAAAAAGGATGAAAAATATCAATCGGATCCTTCTTTTAGAAAAACATGTTATGAATCACCTGCGAATGGAGCATCTACTGCACCTGTTGCACCTGCTGTCGCTGCTGCGGCACCTGCTGTCGCTGCGTCCGTTTTAGCACCTGCTGCATCTCCCCAGTTTAATGAGGTAAAGCCTGAAGTATCGGTAAGTGATACCGGTTATGTAGCAATGCAAGCAAAACAGAAGTCCGATCTTCTAAGCAACATTCAAAAGATAGTCCGCAATGAACTTCTAGCAAATCGTATGACAGAGCCAACTATACCAACTAAAAAGCGTGATGAGTATGATAATACAGTGGATGATAGTCATTGCACCGCACAAGGCAGTGAATTTAAGAAGGCCACACCAAAACGCATGTCAAAGGGATGTCCTGATAATTCCGACCCATATGATGATTCAGATCAGCCCAAAGATAGTGTTCCAAAGCCTTATAAATCACATATGCCAGACATGTCCAAGTACATTAAGAAGGACTCCATTCCGTGCTGGGGATGCTCGCTCGATTATTAAATAGAGGTAAAACAGGATAAAAAGATAAGATAAGAAAGTAGGATGTTTGCGTTCTTATCATTACTTTTTGTTTTACTTGTCATTTACTTTTTTACGACAATAAATGCAACAAATGAAGGATTTGATCCCATGGGCAATCCACCTGAACATAAGGTTTTAATTCCATCTAGTAAAATTCCTGTGTCGATACCCCCGGCCAATGCAACCAAGGAAGCCAATGTGAAAGCACATGAATTACCTGGGCAGCTCCCTGTTGCACCCTATGGACAGATCGCTGCCATGAGCCCTCTCCCTTATCAGGATACCAGTCTCATTAAGGCTAATCGTCAACAGATGGTGTCACTATTAGAAATGTTAAAGGGATTCTTAGCATTTGAAGCACAATCAATTTCTGAGAAATCTGATCCATCCATTCAGTTGCCACTCTCCACCTTGCGCAGTGATTTCCATTTGCTTCAGAGCGAAGTAGAAGTCCTCAATCGTAATCCAGGTATTCAGCCAAATATTACGTTAGCACAGCTAACGGAGATGAACTCAAATATGCAGTTTTTGAAGCGTGCCGCTCACTTGGCAGGTTCAGCAGGTGCCATTCAGGGTCCCATTGATGAATTTACCAAGGAAGGATTTCAAAGCATGCAGGACTCTCCCGCTAACTCCGTCGTACCAGCCACCTTATCTGATTTGCAAGAGTTTACAGCTCGTATTCAGGGAGAAATCCTTCGTCTCTCCGCAAGTGGAACAACCGATCCAATCATGAATGCTCGCGTCAATGCCTTAACCAAGATGAAAGCAGATGTCACAACGATCATTGATCAAGTTCAGAAGGGCATCATGACAGAACTAGAGATTCCCATTATGAAATCGGATATTGATAAATCACTACCCATTTTGGGTAAACCATTAGAACCTCTTCCTCAGATTCTCCATGAAGCACAGCTTCCAGCAGGCCTGGCAAATATGCTGCCCTCGAATGTGCAAAAAGATCCTGATACTACAAAGCAGATTGGATCACTCATGGACAAATATGCACAACAATTCGTCAACGGATTAAGTGCTTCTTTTAATATCAGTTATGCACCACCCTCCGCTCATGGTACAGGTGATCTTCTTACACAAGAACGAAAACGAGCATCGAACTCCACGGTGGATCAATCTGGATTTCCCTCTTCGGCAGACTTGAAAAATGCTTGTGGTAACCCAATGATGAAACAGGCAGGACCTAACATGAACACGGATCTATTAGCACCTACCCCACAGGATGCAGGTCGCGGACCCTCTCATTTTGATTGGAAGGAGCGTTCCAAGCAGATTGAGTCACAGGTGAAGAAGCGAGGACTTAAGCTATCTGATTATGGAATCATGGAAGCAAATACGAAAGTTTCCGACGACTTTTCCTGGAAGGGGTATGCGCGTATGATTTGCACACGTCTACAGGCAACAATGGATCCGGCTCTACCCGAAACCTGCGGCTGCCCACCGATGGATTGGAAAGGATGGAGAATCGCAAAATAAAAGAAAAGAGTAGTAGTAATGGCCAATTACATTGTTGAATCTGAATTCATTATAAGAGCAGTCGATAAGCCCTTCCACCAGCGTAATACATTAGGTGTATTTCAATCCAGTGACATGGCTTATCAATTTATTGAGAAGTATCTGGCGGATACAAAGGAACTTCATACTTATTTTGCAAGACAAATGATGTGTTCCAGGGATGAGTATGAAGACTACATACGATCTGAAAGAATTGTTGCATTTAATATTGTATTGGGTCAATTTGAGGATATGATCTATGTTCGAAAGGAGAGTGCATAACTCTAATTTATTATCGTTTAAAAAGTAGGTTACGATCAGAATGACTCCATCATTTATTCATTTGCTGGGAGTATTTATTGTAGGGCTCGCGATTGGCCTCTACTTTTCTAAGATTATGAAACATGAAGGATTTGAAGATTCACCAAGTATGTGTGGAAGTTGCGGTGCTCCCTCTCCATGTGGATGCAAAAAACCACATCCTCGCCCCATTCATCCGGCAGACAGGGATGAAATGAAAGACGAAGATGGAATGAAATGCAAACAACCCGATATGAATAAATATGTGTTAAAGAGCTCCATCCCACCATGCCCCGCTTTACCCGACCTGAGCAATTACATTTTAAAGAGTGAGTGCCCACCGGTACCCGACTTGAGCAACTATGTTCTTAAATCATCCATTCCCAAACAAAACCCAGTTATTCTGGACTGCTCCAAATGCCAGAAGCCGAAGGGAGACTGCCCACCATGCCCACGCCCTCGTTGCCCTGAGGTAAAATGCCCTGAGCCAGCAAAATGTCCCACATGTGCCCCATGCCCACGTCAGAGTTGTCCTCCGGCTGTGGTGAAATGTAAGACAGAAGATGCCCTACCCAACAATGACTCCTTGGTGCGTCCCTATTTATCGCCACTCAGTTACAGTGGATTTGGAAAAGATTAATGTAATCATTATGATATTATAGAATATTTGTAAATGCACCTATATTCTATAATTCTTTACTAGAATGTTTAAACAATGCTGTGTTTTTATTGTAATTCTTGTTATTCTTTTACTGATACATTCCCAATTGTATGAATCATTTGTGGGGGGTGGTGGAGGTTATGGAGGCGGTCATGGTGGTGGCAGTCACGGAAGCGGTCATGGTGGTGGCAGTTATGGTGGAGGCAGTCATGGTGGTGGCAGTCATGGAGGTCATGGTGGAGGTCACGGGGGTCGTGTAGGATATGGAGGCTGGCATGACGTAGGTGGTACATCCGGTGGAGGCTGGTGGCCATGGAGTTGGTGGCCATGGACATGGTTTTATGATGAATCAGAGGTTTATCCACTGTTGCCTTATCCAAGAGCCTATTTTTACCGAGAAGGATTTAAAATGTAAATAGGGTAGGAATGGACACACGATTTTGGGGTCCATCGGGATGGAAACTGCTCCATCTGATCAGTGTCGATTATTCCGCAGATCATTCCGCATTCCATGCACAATTCTTAGAAACCATACCCTATATTTTACCCTGTAAATTCTGCCGTGCCTCTCTTACTGATTATTATCGTGAACACCCCTATGAAGGTGTAAAAGGTACAATTGACCCAACACTTGATATGGAGAAATGGATGTTTACGATTCATAACTGTGTCAATGATAAACTTCGATCTCAAGGATTGCATGCGGAGGCAAATCCAACCTATGCAGAGGTAAAAAAGAACAACAAGATTCTATTGGAACAACCCTGGAATGAACAACTTGCTTTTATCTGGGATTTTCTGTTTGCAGTGGCTTACAATCATCCAAAGGAAACCATTGCTGATTCTAAGCCGATGCCCGATTGTCCAAAAACAATTCTCAAATGCAAGGATCATTGTGAGAAAAATAAGTGGAATGTGCTGTCTTTTAAAAAGCGATATGAGTGGTTTCGCCGTTTCTGGGTATATCTTCCGGCCGTCCTGCCTCATTCTATTGCACAGCATTGGGAAACGATAGAAAAAAGAAATCCACCAACCCTCCGATGTCGCCGTTCCACTCTGGCATGGTTATGGAGAATGAGATGTGAACTTGATTCGAAGTTTCATGATCCTTATACCTCTATTTGTAAAAAGATTGCTACGTATTCTAGTGATTGTGGATCATCACGTGGTGCCATTACGTGCAGAAAGAAACGAAGCAATAACATGACGAAAAAAACAAAACAGAGAAAGTAGGGATACAATGGAGTATCAGAAATTACTAGTGTATGCGACGATCATTCTAATCGCCACATTCATTACCTTATTTACATTTGATCGATGGCAAACAATATTACTAGTTAGTTTACTATCGATTGGTGTCAGTTACTTGGTGATTCTATCCAGCGACAAAATTGGTGGAATGGACTATCGTGCCATTACAGAAGGCTTTAGTGATCAAAAAGAAACAGAGGCCAAAAAATCTAAATATGAATGGCTTGGAAATGATGATTTATTTGATGATTTCTATGCATCAGTATTTACTAAACTGACTCAAAATGAGAATCTCATTCAGGCAGAAACCGCAATTTGTTTAGAGGAATTTACTAAAACCGCGGCAAAGGATCGGCTCAACATTCTGGATGCGGGATGTGGCATTGGAATTGGAACGGTTTCTTTTGCAAAGCAAGGGGTGGGAAATGTAGTAGGAATTGACAAGAGCGATGCCATGATTCGATATGCAAAGGGAACAACACTTACATCTACTACGCTCACCGCTACACAGAAACAGGATGTGGAATTTCGACTAACGGATTTGATCGGACCAAGTGCGGCTGCTGCAGCGGAATTTACCAATGCATGCCTCTTGTATTTTACGGTCTACTATTTTCGTGACCTAAATGCTTTATTTCGCAATCTGGCGCTATGGGTGAAGCCTGGCGGCTCATTAGCCGTAGAGGTGGTTAATAAGTACAAGTTTGATCCAGTTCTGGATTCAAGTAATCCATGGGTGGGCATTAGTCCACAGAATTATGTGAAAGATCGTCTGAAAAAATCCACAGTAGTATTTGATAAGTTTGATTATGAGGCAACATTTGAACTGGATGATCCAAAGGCGGAATTTCGGGAGACATTTCGCTTTAAGGATGGATCAACCAGACGACAGAAGCATACATTATATATGCCGAGCATCAAGAAGATCATTAATAAAGCCACGGAAAGTGGATGGACGTATACGAAATATGTGGATTTAATGCCACTCTCTTTCCAATACGGTTATTTGTTATTTTTTACGAGAAATGCAGATTAACGACGATTTGATTTATTACGACAGTAAGACTTGCGTTTATTACGACGGTGAGTCTTGCGTTTACGTCGACCACCTTGATTTGTTTTTTGATTAGTTGCGGATGATGCACTTGCTGGAGAGGGTAATCGAAATGCATTCGAACGACGCAACGGAGATATTCCTAGTGGAAGAGAAGTAGCTACAAGAGTGTTATTCATTCTATTACGCGGTGTAATATGTGGTGTAAGTATTTCTGTTGCAGTAGAGGAGGTATTACTCTTACTATTATTTAGATTCATCTTGCTGTTATTTTCGGCCATCTATCATAGAATAATATATTAATAACGACGCGATCGTTGGGATTTCTTACGCCCTCCCTTTACCGTAATGGCATAGTTACGATTTCCAATTCGTGTAGGGATTTCTCTATTGGATAATGGCGCGTTACGATATCGACGAGATACCGTTGCTCCATATTTATGCCCATTTATCGTGGCATAATATATTTTTTCATTAATGCCATGAGATGTAAGCTTATTTTTATTATACACATTTTTACCGTTTGCATTTTTACCAGCATATTTCATAAGCGGTGATGGTTTTTGTCTCATGTATCCATTTATTCCAAATGATTGAATCGTCGTAAAAAAATGTTGATCAATCAATGGAATAAGGAATTGGTTATAATAGTTATCAAATCTAATAGCTGTAGTTGCAAGAAGATGCTTTTCTACTTCATCCTTAAATTGATCACGTGATAAAATACCCTTTTTCTCCCATGATTTTGTTTTCTTATTAAAATATTCGTACGAAATCGTAGGCTCTCCTGTATTTGTTTTAAATACATATTTACCATTTACCTTCTTATTTTGTTTCATTTCTTTTCCAAACCACCCTTTAACTATTTCACGCTCCCTCTCCGATTTGGAATCGATATGCCAGAGATTTAATTCATCAATGACGCTATTTTGGTACGCAATTAATTTTTCAAATATAGGTTCTGCGCGATAGTTATTCCACATATAGTCAATGACACCTGCATGCATATGAAACAGTTGAGTGGCAATAAAATTAGCAATCACTGTTGTTTGAGGATCGGGCTTAATGGGAGTAAACTTAAAGATTAACTGGGGAGGTGGGGTACGCCCTCTCTTTGTATATTGTTCAAGATGAGCAGTACGTTTTTTTAAGGTACTTGAGGACTCTGATAGATTGACAAACGTCAACCACGATGCATCCAATTCTTCATCACTTAACTTATCCAAGGCAGCAACATTTGCATCATTTGGCTTTTCTGATACATTTAAATAAGCCTTTGGATTATTTTTTTGGTAAAAATAGGCATTGATAGTATACATGATATAACGTAAATAATAGCTAAAAGAGGTATCGCCTGAGAGCGTATTTATTACGCTAAAGTTGGGCTCATTTGAATTAGACGGTATACGATGAATAAGTGATGAGAATTTATCATATGCTACAGTTGGATGTAATCCAATATATTGATCCACCGATTGTACATAGCCCTTCAGATTTTTCAATATATTTTCTTCAAGTGTTAACGCACGATATTTTTTATTATGCTGTATGGGGCGATCAAGTAAATCATCTTTTCTAGTACCAGAATTTTCCATATAGGTGTCACTCAATATGTTAATATCCATATCAAATTGACGAATCATTTCATTCAGTATAATGGTTGCCCGCTGTTCTTTAGAGAGCGACCCCTTTTGACTAAACAGTAGTTTTGTCAACTGTGTGGATATTGAATCCGTCATTCTATGATAGAATCAGAATTTTAGTTGATTGTATCGTAGAGCTTAATAGATAATTAATTGCGTCGGGACTTGTTGCGATGAGACTTGCGGCGATGAGACTTGCGGCGATGAGACTTGTGACGACGAGATCGGTGACGGCGACCTCCTTTCACCTCCTCGACCTTATACTTTTTGCCATTTACCTCTACTGTAACAGCTGCATTGTTTACTGCAACTGCTGCCTGTTGCACAGCATTTGCGGCATGTGCATTTGCTTGAGGTGCATTGGGTGCCCCAGCCGCGGCGACGGCAGACGCATTTGCCTCCTTGGCTGCAGCAGCAGCGGCTTCTGCCGGCTTACTTTCTGGTGCAACCTGTTGCGCAACTTCCGCTGCAGAGCTTGCGGCAGCTGCCGCATGATTAGCAGCGGCAACAGCTGCAGGCTGCGATGGAGCTTTTGATCCATTTACAACAGCATTTGCATTGTTTAGCTGTTTTGAAGCATTATTAACCTTTTTGGATGCATTCGCTCCATTATTTAAAGGTACATTTACAAATGGATCATTAGACTCAGGTAATGACATCTTCTCTACTTATACCTTTTCTAAAAATATAGATCGGCAATAGAGATGTCGGACGCACCCCTTTTCGACGTATTTCAAAAAGGGCTTATACGGGGGTCTGAAAAACGGCCATTTGACCCTACTAAATCCTATGCCTATGTGGAACATCCCAAAGAAGGATGGCGTGTCTACCTTCGCTCCTGTGTCTTTCTTCATCCTTTATCAGAACCTTTTGATCCACAGCATTTCTTAGTCGTAAAACGCTTTGGTGCCCGCTCTAGTTCGGCCACATGGGAGCCTCCCAAAGGACAAATGGAAGGAAAGGATATGGGACGTAAATCAGTATTGGAATTATTAAAAGAAAATGTACGACGAGAAACGGAAGAAGAATCGCATGTTACGGAAATTAAAAATCTTAAACACGCCGGATTAGTATTTCAGTCACAAGAGACGGATTATGCACCAAATCATTTTTTCCAATATCACATTTTCCAGGGGTTTATCACACCGGAACAAATTAAGCAATCCTTTGATACATTTGAATGGATGAAGGAGCATAAATCGGCGGTTGCACGATGGCGACGCGATCGTAAAGAAAAAGACGCCGTTGATTGGTTTGACCCAAAGACGACACGTGTAAATCCGCGCTGGTGCCCTGATATTGTTGTATTATACTTAAGAAATGTATCAAGGCCATTGTAATTAAATTCGTTCAAAACATTGACTGCGTGGTTCGCTATCCATGATTCTCTGGATCACTTTCTTCTCGTGTGCTTTGTAATCAAAGGTACAGGCATGTTCTTGTGGTTGTAAATGTGTGATACAGAAATGTTTCTCACATTTGCATGTGAATGCCATGACACCCAACTTCTTTTCACACTTCTGACAACGACTCGACTTTGACATTCTTATCTTTTTTTCGAAAACAATCGAACATCAAATTTATAAATCGGTTAATCAATCGGCTGCAGGAATAGCTAATTCCACCATATTGTGTTTGATTATAATCACGAATATCTCTAGAAACCCATGTTAATGCTTCTATGTCGGTATCAATTTCTTGATAGAAACTTCTGCGACGATACTCCATATATACATAGAACGCACTCATTTTAAATGGTTTTTATTCTTCAGCTTGTTCTTCCGCGGGTGCTTCCACGATCGGTGTGGAACCACTTGGCAAATATCGACTGAGAATATTATGACAATACATGGTCTGATTTGGATATGCCATAATCACATCGGTTGAGAAAACAGTATCCTCTTTTCCTTGGTACTCCACTTCTTCCTTAAATTTAATTTGTTCAAATACCTCACGTGTTACTGAAACATGTCCATTTGCAATTTGAGAATCAGGAAGTGGTTCGGTTAGAACCGTTGCACCCCATTCACATTTGGTCAGTGCATATTTTAGATAATAATAACTAGTGTATGTCTCAAATGGCTGCACAAAATCATACATATTATGAACAAGAGTTGTATTATGTAAGAAGATCTTGATATTGTGTTTGGTAAAGCAATCATAAATGATTTCAATACGCTGTGGATGCATAATATCATCCGCATCAAAGAAGCAAATAATATCGGTAGTTAACTTTGATGCTGCATAATTGCGATTTTGTGCGGCATTTTGATGTTTTTCGATCGGAATGATGGTAAGTGGATAGGAATATACCCAGGGATGATAGGGTATATCTTCTTGAACAGAAGAGGAGCAACTCACAATGACTTGATCGGGTCGTTTACTTTGTCCATCAATCGAGTCAAATAGTCGTTGTAATTTACGAATATGTCCTTTATAACAGCAAATGGCGACACCAATGGTAAGGCTCATTTTATAATAATAAAAGAAGAAGATATAGTATTTAGAACACATTCATCGTTCCACTTCGTAAATATCGACTCAAAATGTTATGACAATACATCGTTTGTGTAGGAAAGGTGATAATGACAGCGGTACAAAATACAGTATCTTCCTTTGCTTGGAAATATGGATGTTCGGGGAATTTGATCTGGTCTAATACGTCACGAGACACTGAAACATGTGCATTTTGAATCAGTGCACCGGGAAGATTAAATAAGAGTCGTGTGGAACCCCATGGACATCGGGCAAGTACATTACGTAAACAGTAATAGGTTGGATATAATTCAAATGGTGTAGAATCGGCAGTTGTATTATGCAACATAATTTTAATATCATGCCGTAGAAAACAATCATAGATAAACATCAATCGTTGAGGATGCATAATATCATCTGCATCAAAAAAACTAATAATATCCGTAGTAAGATGAGATGCAGCAATGTTACGATTTTCGGCTGCATTTTTCTTTTGATCGGTGGTGATAATCAGTAATGGAAAGGGATAATCATGAACATTGTATGGAATATCATTCGTATAAGAAGAGGAGCAACTGACAACGACTTGATCAGGTTGTTTCATCTGTGTTCGAATCGAGTCAAAGAGGGCTTCCAAGTGTGGAATGTGCCCTTTGTAGCAGCAGATTGCCACACCAATTGTTTTGGGGACAAGTTCTGGTTCCTCACTCATTATTCTCTGTAAAGTATGTGCTGAATTAAGTAGCATAAATAAACGAGTTCCATGTTAGTTATGGTCTTTTGGAAAACTCATCCCTTTTTTCGTCAATGGTCTGAACTTTTTTTATCACAACTCTTTGAAAAATCGGATCTTCCCTCTCCTACCCATTGTCCTTATGAAGTGAAAACTGCATCAACTTTATTATCCGAGCGAACCGAAATAATATACTATCTTCAAACCTATTTTGGTGTCCCTCCTTTGAAACCGATTCTTGATCATCCAGAAGACACTTTGATCGGAAAACATGATGAAATCATAATTGTAAGAGATGTAAACGAAATAGTAGGAACATTGCGATATAAATATGCAGGCGAATTTGTTACTTCGAATAAGGAGCCTATTTATCTAGTAGATTGCTTCTGCATTCACCCATTATGGCGAAGAAAAGGAGTAGGAGATTACTTATTAACGCAACTTCACCGACGTTCCAATGAAAGAGGGCGGCCATACGCGCTCTTCTTAAAAGAGGGTGCACCGTTATCAATTTGGTTGCCGCCTCTGTATACAGGAACATATGTTTATCGAGAAATATGTTTTATGGAGAGATCGCAGTGTGTTACGTCTCTTTATATGTCACAGGCTTATCGAATCATGGATCATTATCGAGTTCTTCAGCCGAATTTATTTGTCATTCGTAACCCGAAATCGATGAATCAGATCTGGAAATTGTATCGAAAGGGGATTCATAGCATACTCTGTGGAATTCAAGATTCGTATCAGCGAATAGGTACAAAGAAGATGGGTTGGATCACAGCATGGATAGAAAGTCCCGCGATTACAGATGACATACGTGAAGAAGCATCGCGTATGTTATCAGATGCATGTTATCCGAGATTTAATATGATATGGATGGATAAGCAGTGGGTGGGTAACTCTACTCTTTGGACACTGGATGGACAATTTCATTGGTATGCTTATCAATGGACAACGAATGTGTCAATTCAGCGCTCCTATTGCATAATGACGTAAGACTATATGGGTTTAGCCCGAGCGATTCCTGGTGCAACTAATGGCTGACCTGGTCTTTGTGGAGCGATAGGTGCTGCCTTTGGCGCGGCGATTGGTGCTGCCATTGGTGCCGCGATTGGTGCTGCCATTGCATTTGTCCGTCTCTTTGATTCCAATACAAGGTTCATTCCTTTCAAATACGTTGTTTCACAGTTTGAATAGTAATTCACAAGAAGCTCTCTTGCACTGCCATTAATTTTATCAATTGCAGGAAATCCATTTTTGATAATAAAATCACTTAGCGAAATACGAAATTGCCCTGTTGTTTTATCACGCTGAATATTAAACAATGCTTGAAAGATTTTACCACATGCTGTAGCATGTACCAACTGTGTTTGGAAAAGTTCCTTTATTGCGGTATGAACACCTCCCACATCTTGGGGAGCCACTGCAATTGGCTTATCACCTGCTACTCCCGTGCATTTATCTTTATCTCGCTTATTTTTAATACTGGACAATCCTGCATCAAATGAATTAATAGAGCGAGCCTTTGATTGATTTACGGGATCTTTATTATCCTGAAATAAATCCGCCATTTTTCGCATAAATGCAATATAATGATCATATGATGATTTTCCATCTGCGCGTATTTTCTTTCCAATCACCAGCTTTGGAGTTCCCTCCGAAATGGCATCGTAAAATAAAAAAGCCAACGCCTCTAATCCAGGACTTCCATTCAAACTCTGACCTTTTACTGGAAGCCCACTGCGACTTGTCGTTGTTCTTGTTCCAGTAGACGTTGTTACAGTACTTTCAAAAAGCGAATCTTTGCAAATGGACGACAATCCTGCCTGACCCTGTAAGGGGATGGTTCGAAGAAGCTGCATGGCGCGCGCAACACAATGACCAAGAGGTTTTACATCACGCAAGTTACTGATCATGCGTCCTAGGCGCAACTTCTCTTCTGTGCCAGCCTCGGATGCGGTACTTGAGGAATAACTGGATGAATTATAGCTATCTTCTACAATTGACTTTACAACAGGAATAATTTTGCGAAAAAGATCCATAAAATAATCATCGATGGACTTGGTAGAGTCTTTGATGCTATATTGATTATTGTTGTATTCAATCAATAATGACTTCTTCTCCACAATTTCAATGGGAAGATCCATTGTCGCACTCTCTTCTTTATTTTCTGCGGATGCTCGTTTTTTCTGATATCGTAATTTACCAATGGTCATACGATAATCCTTTGATCCGAGTTCATTCTTAGAACTGACTTCCAAATAAGCAGGATGCTTCGCGCCGCGGGCTTCGATCACAAAATTACCATTTTCCTGATCTCGCAGTTTGAAATAGACCAATCCTTTGTTATTATCTGCACCCTCATATTTAGTAAGAGTTCCTTTGCTGGAATCCGTATCTGCGGTGAGAAAGGTGCGAAGAAAAGTAAAATTACCAATCGATGAAGTAATCGGTTTTGCAGGCGGGGGGTAACCATAAGGAGGTTGCATATATCCATAAGGAGGCGGTGCATAACCATAAGGTAGAGCATCAACACCACCTATACCTTGATAGGGGCGATATCCTGGTGCATGTAATTGTTTAGAGGAATCAGTATATCCTTGTACAAGTCCTGTGTCTGTCATAAAGGAGACATCATCAATAAGTGTTAAGGCAAGTGCGCCATAGATTTGAAAAATACGTGTATAAAAATAAGACAGGGTAAGACATAGCCCCTGTTTTTCTTGTTCTGTCTCTTTTGTCGGGTTTGTTAAATCTTTTGCGAGACGAAAGGCAAGAATTCCGTTTTTATCACGAGTCGGAACTACCTGTAATTCGTAGAATTGTTTGTAAATGTTATTTGCCATAAAAAGTACGTATTTTTTGCATTGTTCGGGATCCGATAATGCCATAAAATCTCGTACCGTAATTTCTTTGAGCATGTATTCTAATAATAGATTCATCACTGATCGAGTGCTTTTGGTTAATTCGAATAACCGTTCATGAGTAAGCGGAACCGATTCACTTGCACCCATCCTACTAGAATCGTTTATAAAACGGCCTCTAACGCGTCACTATACGATTCTAGACGACGCAGACATTTTTGTAATGTTGCCACAGAGATCTCACTAGCTTTAGCAATCTTGGACAAGGGTAGATTGAGGGTATCACATCGCTTAATGACAAACGCCACACAACCGGCTGCCAAACTTGGCGGCATATTCTCCTGTGAAAGTCCAATTTCATCTGCCTTCTCAGCAATGCGCTTGCACAAGGTAAAGAGATGCTCCATCTGGCTTCGCGGTAAGGGCAGGCGACTAAGTGGAAGTTGAATGTACTCAATGGCCTGAGTACTAGCCTGACTTGGTTTGTTGCTGGTAGTTGGGCGCAGTACACCCTTTTGACGAGCGAGTGCCATGACTTCCTGCATTTGCTTTAGTGCTTTGGTAAAGGTCGACGATGTGAGACCGAATAGATCGGCAATTTCTTTTGGCTTACGAGGGGAACTCGCTTGTTTCAGACTCATGTAGAGACATGCGGATAAGAGAGCATCGCGACTCAGACCTTGACGCCCTCCAATGTCTTGAAGTGTAGTATAGAGATTCTTGGAGTCTTCAATAATGGACTGGTTGATTCCTGAGTTGAGACCGATGAGCGATAGGCGTTCACAGGTTTGGATAAATGAGCGCTCCTTATAAGGAACGGTGTTCCAGGAGTGATATTTTCGGACTCGATACATGGTCTTGGCCGTGCCGTACCCATTCAGAATGACCGTTCCCATTGAAGCTTCGGGCAAACGGGGATCCTGGGGCGCACCAACACGTGTAGGATCTCCACCACGATCTTCTTGGGAAAAGTAGCGATATTCGGCGGTATTATCAAATGGGCGAGAGACAATGTAGCCGCATTCTCGACAGGTAACTAAGTCTGTGGTATACAGACAATCGGTATTAAAGCAATGTGGACAGGTATCAAGGTCGACAGGCATGGATACTTTTTCTTCCTCCCAGCTTTCAAAGGATTCCTTGACAGATGGAAGGGTGCGGAGATTAAATAATGATTCCATGATACCTACTTATCTTCGAAAAAAAGGGATCAATTTTTAGACGCATTCCTCTTGTTTATTTTAAATAATGATCATAAGTAAAGAGGATGAACTCTCTAAATAATATTGTTAATTCTGCCAATAATGCTGTCGCACCGGCTGCAGCAAAGACTGCACCTCAACAAGGCACCGAATCACGCACCTCTATCCTTCCGAGCATGATTCCTAGTGGTCTTGGATTCTTCGGAAGCTCTTATTCGCCAGCGGATGCCATGTTAACCCCGAATCAAATTGGCGTAACAGTAGGAAGTAATATTAGTGATGTAGTTAGTGCAGTAAAAGGTGTTGGATTCTATGGAGATCAAATTGGATTTGGTTCACCATCCACGGGGCTCACCCGTGGAATGGATTTGAGACCCCTCGGTGTTAATTATTTTATTAAAACAGGTGTGAAATGTTCCAATGGTGCGGACATGTGGCATTATATGCAGGGAATTACACAGGGTGACGCCTTAGGAGAGAAAATGAAAAATGTGATGGCAGATATGGGAATGCCACCACTACAGGGTCTTGCCCCAGGAATGATCGAGGATGCAGAACATGCGTTGAATCCTGCACCGCTCATGAATGCACTGTTTGGTTCAGGCTATCCGCAATGCAAACTAGCAACGTTGCCCGTCGGTGATTCCTATGGTAACATTGCGGATACGACCACAGGAGAGCCATGGATTTCTAATCCAGAAACGGCGCGTCAAGAAGGAGGCGGATGGGTACAATCGCGATGGATTCAGGATACGGATCGCAATGGAAATCCAATAAATTTGTCACGTGATCAATGGGCGGAGGCTCCGAAGACGTATAATCCGGATGGAACACCGGTTCAATCGGAGGGATTTGAAGCACTGACGAGTCCTGTAACCATCATTTCGGTGGGCGTACTATGTTTACTTGCATTTGCGGTTGTTCGTAAAAGATAATTATTTTGAAAACAGTTGATAAAACATCTGAGATATCATTGCGCAACATGATTTCTCTGTTGGTATATACTTCTCTTTTTGTTCAGGGTGGATGGGTTGCAGTTCAATCAGTTGATCATAAGGTTGCACCCATGCGATCATACCCGTTTCTTCCAAGACACGCTGATAGGCAATAAGACGTTCTTGAGATGTCATGTAAAGTAATCTATTAATTACTTTAAATAACATGGTATAAGCCGATATGCTTTAGAAGGCACGCTTGGTGATCTTATGAGCATAATATGCGGAGACGCCACCCAGAAGCTGGGCGAGAACGTAGCCAAAGATGGCGCTGGCTGGCAGGCTACCATCCATAAACATGGCCAGTGAAACTGCCGGATTCACGTGTCCGCCGCTAAAGGAGGCGATCAAGAAGATCACCAGTGCCAACACGGCACCAATGATCAAGGGATTGCCACCGCTGGCAAAGATTCCAAGAATAAAGAGAAAGGTTCCGAGGTACTCGGCAAGGTACGATTTCATAGTAACGATCATGTTTCTACTTTTATGGAATATATTAATTTAAAAGGAAGGAATAGGTGAATAATATATGCAGGTAACATATACCTTTCGCGAAGACTCCTATGACATATTTCCACCATTTATCTATACCTATTCTACTCTTACGGATTCAAAGCATTCCTTTCGTATAAGATCATTTATTGCATTATATGATTATGTTAATACGACATGTTCTCCAAAACTACATATTACCCCTACGCAATTTATATTATATGATACAAACGGAAAAATAATCGATGATCAGGATTTAATGACTGAATCTGTTAGTGTACGTATTGAATCCCCTATTCAAACAATAAAATATTACTCGGATGATTATTTGGAATATATAAAAAAAGATCTGAAAACATCTGATTTTCTACCTCTTTTTTATTGGATTACTGTTCCACCATCCGATCATCCTGATCTTTTTATTATTCAGGAGTATAAAAAAGATGATCTTGTATTTAATGGCATTTCACGCACAAATGGCGTATTAAAAGAGCATTATGTGATTTTGCGTGATTTTGTAACATATAAACAATACTACATGACGACTGATTGTAGAAAACGATATGAATTTTTGATATCCATGCAGAAGAAATGAGCCATTTAAAGCGAATGTAGCAAATAATAGTAATTAGGTGTACCTGATATTTGATACACCGTCATGCCAAAACGATCAAAAGCTACAAAATCTGCCGTTTCTACTACTACATGTACCGCGTTTAAAAATGATAATTTGATCACATACCCCGGTGTAGAAGAGATGTACACAATCTATACATACAGCTACATACATGACTCTGAATCGATTTATCTTTTTTGGGAAATCACCAATTCTCAGAGAATGATTGAAATCGAGCACGTATTGTCCTATTACAAGCAGATGTATATTCTCGAATCGTATTCATGTGATCAGGTCAACCTGACGTATGAGGCAATTAAAGATCTCCTGATTATCATGGGTCACACACGTTCAATGGTTACTGCTACGGAATATGCGTTCATAAAGCCAATGTTACAGACAGCGACCATTGAATATGGGGTAAAGATTCCTTTTTCTTTTACTACCTCTGATATATTGGCCTATGTTACCTTTTTTGGTCAAACATGGTATGTTCCTTTCTTTCATTCTACGGAACTTGTTTGTAAACCAGTTCCTACCCATCTACCCGCCTCTGCCTTATTTTCTTGGTATGAAAATGAATTATTAAATTCATCCTACTCTAAAAAGGTGATCAAAGGTGATTCGGTGCAGACCGATCGCTATGTAGAGTGTAAGATGATTTGGGATCGATGTGAAGCATTAATCAGTAAAGAGTCAAATCAAGCGATTAAGATGGAAGTAAACTCATCGAGTGAGAAAGAAGAGATTTCATCCGAGACATCCTCGCCAGATAGTATTCCTCCTAAAGAGGATTCTGAAGCTATTCTAGAAAATGAAATCGTAGACATAAATTATAATGAAACGATCAATCTTTATATACAATTGTATTTAGAACCATCTACACAGTCAGAGTTACTATTATCAGAAGTCTATCAAAATTATAAAGAGAAACTCAATAAATATGGTGTAGGTATTACTACACAAGCTTCTTTTATTAAACAATTACGTTCTTATGATAAATTTAAGATTACTCGCCACTCACGCGGTATGGTTATTACAAATTATAAAATTGTAACAGAGCCTCAATTTATTCAATATATGGGATTTGAAGATGCATTTAGTACGACACATTTAAAGATATTGTCCCAATTTAAATCTAAATTTTCGTCCCAATGTAAATCTAAAGATTCGATAATAAATTTTCGTGAGGCATTTTTTGTACTTTCTACTGCTATGAATATAGAACCAACCTATCATTCGGTTCTATTGTATCTACATGATCCAAAAACAGAAGCAGTAATCAATGCATACAAGCCATATATCGATGCACTAGATGAGATGAATCTTCCAGAGGTTGATCCTTATAATAATCATACCTTGAGTAACATATTTTCAAAACGATCTAAAATTGTATCATTAATTTCTGGAATAACCTATTATTTCCCATTTTCAAAAGAGATTATTAAAATAAATCATACCAGTGCTAACCAAAAAGAGACGTATACAGGTATATATGAAAATTCATTTACAAATGGAATTGCAGATTCAACATGGTGTGAGTATGGCGATGCTCTTGTTGATGTAGAAGATATGCCTCCCCTTACGTTTCCTATTCATATCGTTACCACTGTACCAAATATACCAAATCCATCAAGAGTAGAATCATCATATACGTATGACAAATCAACTGGAAAGTGGAGCACGAATGATAAAAAACTACAATGGACGAATGACTATGCTAACAAAATAGATAACCCATTAACGACTACCGCTCTACCCAAATAAATATCTATTTTATTGTAATATAATAGAATGGCGGAAGAATATATAGCATTACGGCAATGGGCTGATAAAGTAAAGGATAAACTTGTACCAAAATTACTAAAGGGAGAATACCCTCATCATTATAAAGAATTTGGTTATATTCCAGAAATACTCTTTCAGCATAATGCTGTCCAGGCGAAATTTGATGAAATGAAAAAAGATGAATCCATAAATGCGTCCAATAAACAAAGAATACCAGAAAAAGATCCCTATTTTAGACCAGGTTTATTGAAAGTGTATTTACAATCTCTTGTAAGTGATATGGATAAACGCAGCTATGATATATATGCCGTGAGAGATCAACCAAAAGCTGTTTTTTTCCAATCCAACCCGCAGCTGCAAAATGTGAGTTTATCATTTAAAATACATCTTATGTTTAATGTCAAATATATATCCAGTGTATTACCTATATTATTTAATGAATTAATCAAATTAAGAAAGTTACCTATTTATTTTAAATTATTAAGCTATAATCCTATTACATCTGTTCCGAATCAAGCTGGTATTCCTACTCCAGGATTTGATGGTGTTCCTACACCTGATTATACCTATGGTGTGAATGATGCAGAAAAGGCTAAATATGGCCGCTTAGCGGAAGCATTTATTTATTCACCTACTGAAATTAAAAAATATCAGCCAACGGTTCGAGGGTTTAGTACATTTCGATTAGATGGCAAAACAAGAAAAGGTAAAGTCATCAATGAGTCATATAATATAGAGTCCTTATTTGATCCTGTTCTGGTATTTTATACAAGCGATCAGGAGTATACAAAAGCATTACTTCAAGAACTGTTACGGATTTTTCCAGATGAGCGTACAAAGGAGTGGGTATTACCTAATTTTTATCCTCGTGCAAATGTTAAAATTAACAATATGATTTATGTTGCAAATGGTGATTTTGGTACAAAATATAATAAACAAATGAAATGTAAGTTTAATATTGATCCTGGTCATCCTGTATGTTATCTGAATCCAAACTATTCTCTGTTAGACCTTCCTGAAGAATATCAGACCATACAAAATAGTTGTGAAAGCCGAGAAGCAAAAGAACAATGTGATGCAGCAAATCGTTTTCCGTTAGCAGTCAGTAATAATAAATTATGTAAATGGGAATCAGACAAATGTAAACCAGAAAAAACATACAGTCAACATCTTCTATTGCAAGATTATGATTCACTGGAGCAATTATATGATGCAGTAGGACAACGTGCAGTATTAGATGGATTTAAAGCGGGTAACGCAAATGCATCACTTCCTGCTAATTATAATGGTGGAAGAAGATCAAAAAGAACAAGAAGAAACAAACAAAGTAAACGAAAGAATAAAAATAAGTCTCGTCGAGCTCACTAGATCATGTTCGTTTCTAGCTTGTAAGAATCAAATGAATCATTGATACAAGCTGTTGAATATTTTGTTCATGTATTTCTTTCGATTGATTCATCCAGTTTGTTCCACCACGATAGTGCAATAGTGTTTCATCATAGATTTCGCTAAAAAATGTGTCATTTATATTTCTCTTATCCTCTTTCAAAAAGGCGAGTACAACAGGATGTAACGATAAAGGAAATTCTGTTTCATTCCATGAACAAGACCACAGATGTTTTATAAAATAAAAATATTCATTCGTATATTGTATGGTCGAATGACGAATAAGATTGGTTGATGGACAGGGTGTAGAAAATGAGGATAACCATCTATGGCTCGCAGAGCCTGTATCACCATGTAATACCATACCCAGTTCAAACTGATCAATATAGGGCGCAGTATTCATATTTAAATAAAATAAGTTAGGCCAAATATAGGTTAGGTTATCTCGTTGCTGCAATACACAGGCGCAGTAGTATCTTCGATATTTTTCAATGTCAAGATGATTCACTAGAAACATATCAGAATCAAGTACAAGATATTCATCCTTATTTTCTTTCATAAATGTAGTGATGAATGCTAAACTATCGGTATGACGATCGGATGCATCAATGACCGTTCGATGGTGATCATTTGGTATCGTAATACATCGAATTTGTAATTCATTACATTTTTTTGTAATACTTTCTCGTCCTTGAAGAGGGTCATTAAAATTCGTACGATCAGGCCAATCTTTACCGTCATTAAAAATGATATATTCAAAATCAACATGAATAAATTTTTGTATGGTACGATATTGTAGCTCAATAAAAATAGGTAGATTTGTAAAAATGCTAACAATTTTCATTATTTATATATAATACGAATTGTTATTTAAGTTAATTAAATTTTAATATAGACTTCGTGAAAGCCAATCATATTTTGTCTGCATTTTAATTTATACAAGTCATTGACATTCTGAATGACTCCAAACTCTGTATTGGTCGCGTCTCCATTATTTAAATAAGGATGTGATTGTGAATGAACCATTTCAAACCCATTTTGGAGTAGCTTATTTCGAATGATCGGTACTTTATCATCAGGACCATCCATTTCAATGATGATTAGTTTAACCGAATCAAGTATTTCAGGCATATCCTCCAAAATATTATAAAATGCACCTTCGCAATCTACCACTAATACATCAAATGGTTGACCGACCATTTTTTCTAGATCACATAGATCAAACATCTGTCTATATTTACATTCATCCCATAACGCTTCATGACTACTACGATTTCTTCCCACAAAACCATGTGCAACTTTAAATTGGGTCTGATAGATCTCCTGCGTTTTAATTAATTTAGGAATGCTATTTTGGGATGGTTCAACAAGCACATGTTTGGTGGGGTCTTTCAAGATTTTATTAATAATAAGAGAGGTTGTTCCACTTTCACCACCCATTTCAAGTACACAACACTCGTTTGGTAAATATTTGGCAATCATTTCCTGTTCTGGGCGTTCAATTTCATAACGAGCATGAATATCGCTATTTGGATACGTAGCTAGTACACGATAGAGAGATGCCAATCGATCTGTTCCTAGACACGACATAATAATATCATCATGGTATTATGCTTTAAATAGAATAAAAATACGCATCCTATAACGGATGTTATACTGTTTTTGTAGGATTGGCGTGAGTGATCAGTTTCTGGCTTGTAATCAGCCGTGAACCAATGCACATTGTTTCCAGTTCTTGAAGTAATAGTTTTGTTGCGTAAGGTATATTGATGTGTGAGAAGCTAGTTGTATTGCCGCATCCGCGGCATGACCAGATATTCTGTTCAGGATTTGCAACAGCAAGTAATCCACAGTCTTTGCAGGAGTAACATGAGAAGGCATCTGAGCACTCCATGAGGCGTTCCTTTGTAAACTCTGCCATTCCGTGGGCTACCACGCAATCACGTTCCATTTCTCCAAAACGCAGACCTCCCTCGCGCGCTCTGCCTTCTGCAGGCTGGCGCGTCAACATCACCAGTGGACCCGATGCACGACTATGCATCTTGTCGGCAGAGCAGTGGCGCAAACGCTGATAATAGCAAGGACCGATGAAGATCGATGTCTCCATCATGCGTCCTGTGTATCCATTATACATAATCTCATTGCCATAAGGCTCCATACCATAATTGTCTCGCAGAATGCCTGCAAGATCATCTACCGTTGTCTCTCCAAACGGCGAGCCATCACCAAGTGCACCCGTCATGCAACCCACTTTGCTTAGAAGCGTCTCCATCAGCTGAGCAATAGTCATACGAGAAGGAATGCAATGAGGATTGATGATGATATCAGGAACAATGCCTGTTGCCGTCTGCGGCATATCCTCTGGATTTAAGATCATGCCCATGGTACCTTTCTGTCCATGACGCGAGGAGAACTTGTCACCAATCTCTGGGATGCGATCCTGTCGCATGCGAATCTTGACAAACGAGTAGCCCTCACCATTTCGGTTCTTGTAGATCTTATCCACATAGCCCTTCTCATTGTTACGCGGCATCTTGCTGACATCACGCGACTTCTTGGCACCCGCCGGCAATACAGCACCCGTTGGCACTCGCAGCGGCACCACCTTACCAATCAGAATGTCATCGGGAGTCACATAGGTATCCTTGGGAATAAATCCATCCTCTGCGATCTTATCGTAGTGCGCATTCTTCATGTGCTTCGTCTCTGCAGGATCAGGTGCACAGAATTTCTCTTCTTCTCCAGAGCTTTGGTTCTTACGCTCTTCATCCTTGTAGGTGCGATAGAAGATGGAACGGAATCGACCACGATCAAGTGCTGCACGATTGATCATGTTGGAATCTTCCTGATTATAACCCGTGTAGGTCATAATTGCAACCACAATGTTCTGTCCCGCAGGGAGAGACTGTGCACCATAGAACTTACTCATGTAAGGAGACACCATTGGAATCTCGGGATAACAGAGTACGTGGCTCATGGCATCAAACCGTTCACGGAAGTTGAGCGCGTAGACACCCATGGCTTGCTTACCCATAGCACACTGATAGGCATTACGCGGAGATTGATTGTGGTCAGGAAAGGGAATGCCACTTGCAGCCGTGCCAAAGATAACGGAGGGATGGATCTCGCAGTGCGTATAGGACGAATCCTTCATGCACGATTCATAATCCATGGCAATATAGCATCCTTCTGTCTCACCTGCATCAATATATTCAAAGAGACGCTTTTCTGTCGGTGACTCCCATGATAGGAGGTGATTCCACTCCTTGATCTCCAGGATCTGCTTCTTCAGTTTTCCTGTCTTGTCCGCGGCGAGTTCGCGGACGGCGGGTGCATAGTACACAGGGCGAAGAACACGACCCGCCTCGGTACTAATCCAGAGTTCTTTGAAGGCACTCTTCCATACAATGGATGTATAGAGGTGAATCTTTCCTGCACGCTTTGCAGTGCGAAGTGCTTCAATTGCCTGATCGGCGTCCTTGTTCAAGAAGAGGCCAATCCAGGATCCATTTAAGAACACACGAACATTCTCGTGTTTCTGCTCAATGGTAGACTCACGTAGGGAGAGCAGTTGGTTCATGCTCTGAATGAAGGCATATACCGTGACAGGGCTGCTGAAGATGCTGATGCTGGTGGTGGATGCCATGTTTTTGATGACACCTACACCATGACCTTCTGGTGTTTCACAAGGGCAGATGTAACCCCACTGGGTATTGTGCTGTTTACGTGGGGCAATTAGTTTACCTGTCTTCTCAATTGGTGTAGAGATTCGGCGCAAGTGAGAGATGGAGGAAGTGAAGTTCAAACGATTGAGTACTTGAGAGACACCGATCTTGTTGGGACCGCCAATCTTGCCACATCCAAAGTTACCTGTCGCCAGAGAAGACTTCAAGCACACATCCATGATGGTCGATTTGATAATCTTGTTGATGTTGTTGATGTTAACAATCTCTGACCAGTTACCCGTCGCTTTCCATGATCCGCCGTGAATCTCCTTTGATAAGGCGGCCTTCATGTCTTTGACCATGCGATTGTTGTACGTTTTGCGAAACAGATCCGCCAAGAGGAATCCTGGGATGTCTACACGCTTGTTGGGGTAGGCATCACGGTCATCGGTGGGGATGCGCTTGGTAATCGTCCAGAGAACCTTGCGGCACATGTGGGCAAGAAAGCACGCCTTCTCATAGTTCATCTCCAGACCACCGATCTGTGGAAATAGCTCTTCGGAGAGAATGTCCTGTACATTGCTCTGCTTCTGGGACTTGACCGACCAGGTATTGGTGTAATCCGCCAACCATACCAACGCCTGTTCCTGGGTTACAATGGAGCTCGCCTCCATGATTGATTCGGTGATGATCGAGTCATAGGCGTCCTCGATGCCCTTACCCAAGATTAGTTCATAGATGTCTCGATCGGCAAGAACGCCAAGTGCTCGAAACAGAATCACGACAGGGATATCGGTTTTGATGCGGGGCACGGTGGCACGAAGCATTGTAATCAGTTGATTCTTGGGGTGATAGACGATCTTGATGGTGTTGGACTTTGGAACTTGATCATTATCGGGACCGATGCACTTGATCTCGACAATCTCCATCTGTTTTGCAGCGATGCGGCCATTGCGAAAGACAAAGGGTCGATTTTCGGACATGCGTTCCATGGAGATCATGGCGCGTTCACCTCCTTGAATAATGAAGTAGCCGCCGACATCCTCTGCGCATTCGCCCATTGTAGACGGGTGCATATGTTTTTGATCGTGAAGTAGGCAGTATTTCGAGCCCACCATCACAGGAATTTTGCCCAGGTGAACATTGGGAAAGATGCGAACATTCGACTCGCGAATGCTGTTGCGTGTATGGTCGATGAAGGTAGTTGTTACTTTTACGTCCACATTCAGCGGCGCAGCGTAGGTTAGATTTCGAAGGCGGGCATCATTTGGCATCATGGGATGAATCGCGCCATTGTTTTCAAAGATAGTCGGTTTTCGGATTGAGATTTTTTCAAATTCAAGAGTTACTTCATATTCGTGTTGTACTTTTTTTCCAGCCAGAACAGCCCCATCAACGCTAGTACCCATAAGAGCATTGGCGGCGGTGGTGGAGAGTCCTGTGGCGGTAGCCAGTGCGGAACGTGGCCCCGCCAAGGGAATTTCCGGTGAACCATAGGATGTAATGGGGTTGGACATATGAATGATTTCTGGAATGTCAACTTCGATGAATTGATTAAAGGATTCAATTTGGTGCCCAATGATCTGCTTTCCATCCGATTGATTGATAAACACATTGAGAATGTGTCGGTAGCTTGGAATGTTATCAGTGATCGAAGACATTGTTACCTGCTTATTTGTTCAGCTCGTCAATCAATTTTTGTAATTTATACAATTTCATGAATTATAAAATTACGTGTAAGTAGTAGTCTCATGTCTGAGCTTAAAGTAGTTAATTTAACAGGCGGTGCCGCCGCTGAGTTTATGGGAGGTGTAAAAAAGAAAAAACGTGCAACTCGGAAAAAACAAGAAGGTGGAGATGCAAAGGGCATGGAAGCATCCATGACACACTCTGCTGGATCCACTGATCCTTCCAAATGGTTACATCATCCAACTACATCGGTTCCTCCCGTAATTCAAGTACAAAAATCTATCATAGCTACACCTGCACAAGTAGCAGCTCCAACTCAGCAATACGCGGTGCCAATACCACCACATCCGGTTGCGGCACAAGCAGGTGGTTCCGTGAAGCATATCAAAGTAGAATTAAAGAAGAAGCCCGCTACGAAGAAGGTTCAACTTCATCCGAAAAAGGCAGAACCATCAAAGACTTCAAAGAGGGTCACTCGAAAGTCACGTAAGTTAACCCTGGGCGTTTCTTCCTTACATAAGCGAATGACTCGTGCAAAGAAAATGCACAAGACAGTTAAAGAAATGCCTTTGGATAAGTTGAAAGAAGAGTTGGTAAAGAAGAAATTAATTAAGCCAACAAGTAAGGCGCCTGAATCGGTTTTGCGACAGATCGCTGCAGACGCGCAGATTGTTGCTGGAAAAGCACTATAAGAATTCCCGACATCTATTCTAGAATGAATCAGACCCTTTTTCAATATTATTCATTCTTGAATACCGAAGTACGAAATCTGCTGAATACTGTTGCACGTGCGAGCATAGAGATTGAACGTTATGTACGATATCAGGCGATCCATGATGTGAAGCCTGTCGCTTCATTAGAAAATGCATCGGGTGATGTACAGAAGCATTTAGATGTTCTTTCGCATGACATTATGGTGAAGCATTTGACTCAGTCCAAATCATGCAATGTCCTTTTATCGGAAGAAGTGGATGAGCCTATTTTGGTTCCAAAGGAGCACAAAGGATTGTATTTAGTTGCATTTGATCCATTGGATGGGTCATCAAACATTGACTGCAATGCTCCCGTGGGCACCATTTTCTCCATTTATGAAAATAAGAAGGAGGAGGTATTATTGAAGGGGGATCAAATTGTTGCCGCAGGCTATGTCCTTTATGGTCCGGCAACAGAGCTCATCATTGCAGTGAATGGAAAAGTTGATCGATTTGTTCTTAATTCCCATACAAACTACGTTTTTATCGAAACAATTACGTTGAAAGGGAAGTCCAAGAAGATCTATTCGATCAATGAGGCTAATTCAAATCAGTGGAAGAAGGATATTGATCAATACATTGCACAATACAAACAGGCGAACTACACGGCTCGTTATATTGGTTCCATGGTGGGCGATGTTCATCGAACGCTGATGTATGGAGGTATGTTTTGTTATCCTGCGGATCGAAAGAATCCGAATGGAAAACTGCGACTCTTTTATGAGTGTTATCCGATTGCGTATATCATGGAATTGGCAGGTGGAAAAGCTATTGTAGGAAATGAATCAAATCAGCGTATTTTAGAGGTAGAACCAACCAAAGTTCATCAGCGAACGCCTATTTTGCTAGGAACCGTGGAGGAGATCATAAAATATGAAACGATTCTTTTATCCAAATTATAACAATCTAAATCATGGACACGATCATTTACTAATGGCATTAGAAAATGATAGTGTTACTATCTATAATGCTCTCATGAGCAAAACACCTATTTTTATTGGGAGAATTGCAGGAGTAGAATTACAAACGGCACATGATTTATTACAGGGAACTGTAAAAACCTTGGCACAACATATCAAGGCGCTTGAAAATAATGCAGGAATCTATGTAAAATATGATGGTTCATTGCACAGTTATGCTACAAAGCTTATTGAATCTTATAATAAATGTACACATATTGCGGAATGGAATGGCAAGGTGTATGAAATTACGGGACTGAGTCAGGAATGGATTCGAAGGAGGACACCGCGTATTCCGAAGATTACTGCATTGGCATTAGAACCGTATTATGCAGAAAATTCATGGATGCCGGCCTTATTTCAAAAGCGTATTTTAATTATTCATCCATTTGTGGAAACATTTGAGAAGCAGGTGCCGAAGTTGAATGAGATTTTTCCTGGAAGGAGTTGGTTTGAGGAGTGCAGTTTTGTTTTTTTAAAGCCGCCTGTGACATTGGCGGGGAATCATGGAAATAAGGATTGGGAGGAGCAAATGGATGAGTTTCTTCCGAAGCTCGATCCATTGGAGTTTGATGTAGCATTGATTGCGGCAGGTGGATATGGAATGATGATTTCTGAGTATTTGTATACCAAGCGAAATAAGTCAGTCATGTATATTGGAGGTGCACTTCAGCTCTTTTTCGGGGTCATTGGACGGCGTTGGTTTGATAATTCAGATATTATGAAATTGGTGAATGACAGTTGGATCAGACCAGCGGCATCGGAACGGCCTCCGAATCATAAGAAGGTAGAGAAGGGATGCTATTGGTAAGGGTATAAACATATACGACATATGAAACGATAAGAATGGATTATACCATTGCCACATCAAAGGATTCACTTCCTCTTTATAAACAGTACAAGCGAGGTTATCAAGAGGGTTCCGATGATGGGTATCACACTGGAAGAAAGAATGGCTTTAAAGAGGGCTATGACAAAGGATATGCAAAAGGATTTGATGAAGGCGAAGAGCAGGGATATCAAACAGGATACCTTGGAGGACTATATGGAGGATTGCTTATTGGTGCATTTTCTGTGATTGTAGGTGCCGTTGCAGTTATGCTAACCCAAGGTTCTGGACGTGAATCCAGCCGATCAGTGTAGGATCAGAAAGAGAAATCACGCGGCTATAATGAGAATGTTCCCACATCCTCCAATTCTGTTCTGCAATTTGAACATGATCTGCATCAATCACCCTGACAACAATGGCAGTATGTCCTGTTTGTTCAAAGTCAAAAAGAAGAATATCATCTTCCGCTGGAAGTGAGTTAGAAGGCGGATAAAAGACACATGGATAGGTGAAGTTATTTTCCAAATGTCGCATTTCTCGCAAATGTCGCATTTCTCTTGCACCCTCCACTGGAAAAAAGGTGAGCTTGTGAATTTGCTGATAATAACGTCGAACAAATTCAACACATTCCCATTTTTTACCGGTATTTATTCCATTTACATGGTAATCCATATTGAAAAAGAAGGGTTTACAATAAGAGATAACTCCGTTGGAAGTGATTCCACAAGATCGATCGTAAAATATGAAAAAGAAGAGAATAAAAAATAGAATAACTAAAATGATCAGAAGATTCATTTTCTATTATGTCAATACATTTAAATATCGGCAAGATAGGTCTCAAAAATGTCCATCCGAATTTCATAAAAATGTATGCCTTGGGTACAGCATTCATTTTCATTTAGATCAAATGCATCAGGCGTGACTAGTGATCCCACGCGATAAGGAAAGGGTGTGTCGCCTGTATGAAGATAAGAATAGGCGATCATTTCATGGGGTACAACTGATTCCTCTTCTTCTCTCGAAGGATACTGAATGTCCATGACAATGGCTTTATCACACCGTTGTTTTCCGCGTTTATGGAAAAATTCGTAAGTGATTGGTGACACAATCATTGCATCCACAGGAATTCCAAGTTTAATAATACGATGTTCGCCTGATTCTGACTTGGCCACTTTCCATCCAATCATCATTTCATTCTCAGGCCGACCTCGTTTGATCGTATTGATTAGGACTTCTCCATCCTCTTGATTGTAGACAATGAGATTATCTTTTGACAACGTCTTCTTGGTCACGTTGCCATCCTTCTTTTCCTGAGTATAGGTACCGCGATATCGAATTCCACTGGAATCGGTCATCATGCATCGGCTAATCAGTTTTTCGATTCCTGTGGCATGGTGTCGTGTTGTATGAATCAATAGACCATTTTTATTTTCAGTGACCACCATCTTCTCTGCATCATTGGTTAGATGAGAGAGAACTCGCGTACCTGTTCCTACGTTATGAAACGTATAGGATTTGCGAATCTGATCAGGTTCCATGCAAATGGTTACATCCTGTTTCTTTGTCAAATCCGAAATCTTTCCGCGAATAGTATTATCTTTAATACAATATTCTAATATCGTATGGCCTTGTTTATAGGAGTACATTTTACTTTTTTTTGTAATCGAACAGATGGGAGCACCATGGTATAGGAAGCGAATGGAATCAGTTTTGCGATCAGCAATGATGATAATAGAGCTACAAATAGCAATAACATATTGATTAGTAGAATCACAGAGTAGAATAGACGGTGGTGATGAATAAATACTAGGCATGATGCATTTAAATGTATCATATAGTTCATCATGTAAATGAAATAACAAATTCCGATCCAACTTGGTGGGTGCACAGTGATAAAATAAGGTCTGCCATGCATCCTGTTTTAAAAATGTATCCATATCAATTGGATTAAAACGGCTACATGGTACTCCTTGAAGTTGTAAATGATACTGGGTAGGATAAGAATGAAGTGTGGAATGAAAATGTATATCAGTTGGAGATAAATAAAGCGGTAATGGACGTTCAATTTCTGTCATTACATAAATATGGTGTTTTGCATTTAAATGTGTGAAAATGTGCAAGCCGCATTTGGAGAACCTAAAGAATTGGCACCTATATTAAATGTAAGCAATACGTAAAAATGTACAAGGAATATATTGAACTTTATCAGACCTATACAAAAAAGTATGGTCAAAAGACAGCGATCTTCCTTATGGTCGGCTCGTTTTATGAACTATATGACATCCAAGACGTCGAAACCGGCGAAACCCAAGCAAATGTACGTGACATCGTAGATCTCCTGGGTATTCAACTTTCGAATAAAAAAGGCGACGTGGGACAGGGCAAAGATGGATTATTTGCTGGATTCCCTGATTATGTGATGCATAAATGGGCAGGACGTTTAACCTCCACAGGATGGACGGTGGTGATTGTGGATCAAATCAAGGATGCGCGAGGAAAGGTAAAAGAACGCAAGGTGGCTCGCATTTTGAGTCCCAGTACACATATTGAACAAACTAATTCCCTAGAAACTCCCTATGTCACCGCACTCTACTTTGAACCAGGACAGAGCGCTCCCTTATTTGGCGCAGCTACACTCGACTTAACAACAGGAACGACTAAAACCTACGCCGGCACGGCTAATGGTCGAGCTGATATTTGGACAGCGGATGATCTCGTACAAATGCTCAGTGTCTATCCGCCGAAAGAGCTTTTGATTTATTGGAATGGCGAATTAAACCCAGACGAATCCTTCTTTCGCCGTGTCTTCGGTCTTCCTTCGATTCCCATTCATATTTATCCCATCAATACCCTTGGCGCTTTTCAGTATAATCTCGTTCGTGTCGAGTTCTTTCAAAATATTTACTCTATCAAATCTCTTCTTCCACCAAAGACATATCTGGGACTACGTTCGGAGCAAGAGGAGTGCGCTTTGCTATATCTTCTTCAATTTGTGGAGGAACATGATAAAACCATGTTGAAATCCTTTCATCGAAATGAATCCTGGACACCTAATACACGGCTCATCTGTGGCAATCATGCATTGACGCAGCTTCAGATGACGAGTTACAAACCTGAAGAATCTGTTTTATCTCTCTTTGATAAGTGTATAACAGTTATGGGAAAACGTGCAATCAAAGAACGACTTCTGAGCCCCTATTCGGAACCAACCGAGATCCGTGCGCGGCTGAGAGAAGTGCAGGAATACATGACTTGGCCGCAGGAGAAACAAAAACAGTTGGAGCGTCAATTACGATTCATGTTTGATTTACCACGTCTTCATCGCAGACTGCTATGTGGCCTTATTCAGGCAAATGAGATTGCAGCTCTTTTTCAAACCTATCATGCCATTCATGTGATTCAAACTCAGGTTACTCAAGAAACGTCTCTTACTGCACCCTATTCAAATGAACAATGGATAGCCTACATTCATGTAATGAATACGCATTTTAATGATGAAAAGGCGCAACAGGCGAGCCAAGATCTAACAGCCTTCTCAAATAATACGTATCCTGATATTGCTCAGAAAGAGGCGGAGATCCAAGAGGTCTTACTAGCCTTTCAGCTTTTAAAGAAAGAAATTGCGATAAAAGGCAATGTTGCAGAAGATGCGGTTCGATTGGAAGAGCGTGAGAAAGAACCCTTTGGCCTAAAAGGTTCCACGATTACGTTACAACAACTCAAGAAGAATAGTGCACAATTACCTGAAGGAATCATTATCTCCGTTCTCAAATCGGGTGGCTGGATTGATTGTACCAAGCTACAGCAGCTCAATACAAAATTGGTAAAGCTGCGTGAATCATTGGCTCATTTGGTATCAAACCATCTTCTTACTGCATGCCATGACATTTCTCAAGCAGGTCAGCATCTTTGGACATTCATGGAACATTGGATCTGTCATGTAGATGGTACACAGTGCATTGGTAAAGTATCCTTTGAACGCGGATTTAGTTGTCCCGTGATTGAAGATCTGGATAGCAATGGATCAGCTGTACAAATTACCAATGTACGACACCCTCTTGTGGAAGCTAGTGCAACACGTACACAATATGTGAAGCATAATGTAACACTGCAATCGGGTGGATGGTTGGTATATGGTATGAATGCGAGTGGTAAATCCACATTGATGAAAGCAACAGGAATCTGCGTTCTTTTGGCGCAAGCAGGGTGCTTTGTCCCCGCAAAAGAGATGATCTTGAAACCTTTTCAAGCGGTCTATACTCGTATTTTGAATCAGGATAACTTATTTGCAGGGCTGTCTTCTTTTGCGGTGGAAATGTCAGAACTCAGGGATATTCTACGAAATGCGAATCCTTATACGCTGGTTCTTGGAGATGAATTGTGCGCAGGAACAGAATCTACTTCGGCGCAAGCATTGATTGCAAGTGGCATACAGTGGCTTACTAAGCGAAAGGCCAAGTTTATTTTCGCAACACATTTGCATGATTTACCAAAGCTCATTGATCTAAAAGGAGTCGAAGTCTGGCACCTTCACGTCGAATATGATCCCTTAACAAAGAAGCTAATTTATGACCGTTCTCTTCGTCAAGGAAGTGGTTCAACGTTGTATGGTTTGGAGGTGGCGCGAGCGATGGATTTGCCGTTTGAATTCATTGAACAGGCATTGGAGAATCGTCATAAGATCTTGGGATCGGTTAAAGAATCAGATGCAGTTTCTTCATCTTGGAACAGGGAAATCATTCGAAGAGAGTGTGAGAGCTGTAAGAAGCCAATTGGGTTGGAAGTGCATCATATACAGCATCGTGCTTCAGCAACAAATGGTCTGTTAGAAGATGGCAGTCATATGAATGACAAACGGAATTTGGTGACCATTTGTCAGGCATGTCATGATGCGGTACATGCGAATACATTAGTGATTGGGGATCAGATCCAGACATCGAATGGACCCGAACGAGTTATTGAACATATACCTTCGGTTATACCATCGGCTGAAAAACTAAAAAGCAAATGGACAGAGGAAGAGCTAGAAACCATGAAACAAACGTTAAAAACGTATTCTTCCATGTCTTTACGATCCATTCGTGCACACCTGCATTCAAAACATGAGATTGAAGTAAGTGAAGCCATACTTGGGAAAATGAGAAGAGGGTGTTAACGACGAAAGCCACCACCCTGTACGGTACCACCACCTGCTTCACGACGACCATTTTGATCAGAATTATTTGCCAGTGCCATCAAATCCTTGGTAAATTCATTATTACCCTCTTCGGTGCCACCAAGAAGTTTCATGATATGTTTGCGATAAATGAGATTCTCTTCTGTGAGAAGCTCTACCTGTTTCCGGAGAGCCTCAGCATCACGGCGAACAGCTACAATTTCTTGACGAACAGGGTTGCCTGCTTGATAATTAAGACCAGAACCGTAAAGAACCGAAGTCATTTCTGATCTCTGCAGAACTTTTAATTAAGATAAGATAACGCAGTTAGAAAATTAGATTTGCATATTTATAAAATTGATGAAAACCTTTCCGTAGAAACCCTAGAGATGATTATTCCGATCCGTTGTATGAACTGTGGTAATGTGCTTGCTGATAAGTGGCTGTTTTATCAGCAAAAAGTAAAGGAACTTGTTGGAAGTAATAAGGTGGAACCCATTTACATGGATGGAAAGAGTGTTCCGGTTACAGCAGAGTTTCAAGTATTAAATGCACTTGGGCTTAAACGGTACTGTTGCCGCAAGCACATGCTGACTCATGTTGACCTTATTGATAAAATCTAAAAATCAAAAAACACTATATAGTAAATGGAGTTCTTTATACCAGGATTATTATTATTTTTAGTGGCCATTTTGGTAACGGCTTGGTTATCACCCAAGGCAACCCCTATGGTAGCCGCTATTTTATCCATTGTTTTTCTGATCTATGGTATTAATGATCATTATCGCCTTTTTGCTTCCGAATACCGATTGAGCACATGGCAGCAGAGTTTAATGACATTTGCACCTTTCATTATGATTGGTGCTATTATCCTCTTTATTATTTATGGCATTATTGGATTCTTTACCAGTGCCTCTGTGCCAGTGCCGAATATGCCAGTGATTCCGAATATCATGCCAAATTCTGGAAATAATAAGGGAAATGGTATTGTTGATTCAATTAATCGCATAGGAAATAATTTATTTAACAACAAGGGAAACAATAACAAGGGGATCGCAAATAGCTTAGGATTCGGAAATAATAAAAAGAACAATAATGGTACTTCTCGAAGTTTTCTGGAAACAATATAATTGGAGTAATTAGGAATGACGCGTACGCCAAAAAGTCATAAAAAAGGAATTTATTCCATACCCGAATTACGGCGCTCTTTTGAGCACATGGAGCAATTTGTTAATCAAAGAATTCGATCACGTGAATCCAAAGAGAAGCTCTGCAAGGATCTACAGAAAGAATGGAAGGCAGTGTTTATGAAGACACTTGATAAAAAATCAGCCATGGCCTTTGTGGAAGACCGAATGAATCATAGTACACGTCGTCGTACCGTTCGTAAGCGTGGCGGTGCATTACCCATTGGAGGTGCTCCGATTGACTATGCTACACGTGCAGGACTACAACTGGCACCAGGATCCATTCCAGATGGTGCAGGTCATCTTCCTCTTTCTAATGGCGGTTCATCTGCTTTTGGAAGCTATGTAAAGTACGTGGATGGTGGATTTTTTAATCCAGAGATAGCGAGTACGGTTCCAGGATTTGCACAATGGCCAAGCCCAGGTAAAGATATGGGATCAAATGTCATTATGAAAGGAGGAAATCGAAAGAGCCGTAAGATTCGCCGTCATCGTGGCGGTGATTTATCATCGGATTTTCGAAATGCAGGTGCATTACTCTCACAGGCATTTAGTCGTCCCATTCCATCAGGAGCTCCGCCATCGGCGATACAGGACATGCAAGATATGTGGCATGGAAAAGCAGTTGGCGTCTCTCCCGATCAAATTCAGCGTCAACCCACCTATCAGATTGGTTCATTGTTTCCTAAACCGGTTCATTTATAAGTATTTGTTTACTATTTTCATCCTCTGACTATTTGTGATAGGATTAAAATAGCAATATAAGAGTCTTTTATTCTTATAGGAAAGATAGATGGCACTCTCAGGAGATGACGGAAGAAGGCTGTCACGAAAATTAATTGATACCTACTTTCGGACAAATGCCTATCCTTACACCAGGCATCATATTGATTCCTACGATCAATTTATGCAACAAGATCTTATTAATATTGTACAATCCCAAAACCCTATTTTGATTTTGAAGGATTTGGTGGATGAGACAACAAATACCTATAAATATCGTGTTGAGATTTTTGTGGGAGGTGCCGATGGATCTGCTATTGAAATTGGAACTCCGACAGTGACACTTCAGAATGGTGAGGAGATTCGTATGTTATATCCCAATGAAGCACGTTTACGTAATTTAACTTACGCATCAACCGTCTATGCTGATATTCATGTTAGTATTGCCTATGTAACACCAGGCGGAGAAACGGTTCAGCTCTTTGGTGATCAGCCCTATGTTCTAAAGAAATGGCAATTATTCAAGATGCCCATTATGCTTCATAGCAAATACTGCATTCTTCACAATAAACCAAAGGAGTTTTTACGAGAAGTAGGCGAGTGCCCTTATGATAATGGAGGCTATTTCATTGTAGATGGTGCGGAGAAAGTGCTTATTACTCGTCAAGAGCAAGCATTTAATACCTTGTATATTACACCCCAAACATCCCAAAATGACCCGAAAGTAGCTGTCTATGCATCCATCCAGTGTTTGTCCTCTAAAACACGTCAAGTAAAGCGTGTTGCCATTGCATTAATGCGCCATGTAGAAAGAAAGAGTTTGAAATCGGATAAAATCATTACAAGCTATGCAACGATTGAAGTATCGCTTCCTTTTGTTCGAAAGGCCATTCCTCTATTTGTTCTGTTCCGCGCACTTGGATTTCAATCGGATGAAGAAATTCTGAAAATGATCTTTCCTGATTTTAACAGTCCCGAGGCAAAGTTTCTTCTTCCCAAATTACAACCTTGTATCATTGATGCCTATCCTTTTACCAATTCTTATTTAGCCATTCAATTTATTAAAACACTTACAAAGGGATTCAGTACCGAACATGTATTGGATATTATCAAGAATCAACTCTTTATTCATATGCCAAATGACTCTGGTTCTCAAGGCCTATTCTTGGGCGATTGTGTCCGTCGTATCTTGCGTGTAAGTGAGGATTATGATGATAAGACGGATCGCGATGATACCCGCAATCAGCGCTGTCTTACCAGCGGTTTCCTGGTTCAAGAGCTTTTTATCAATTCATATAAATTGTGGATAAAGGCATTTGTTCTTGAGATTGGTAAGGAGTATAACTATAATAAGACACTATACAGCAATGAAAATTTCAAGGATATCTTTCAACCAGGCAATGAAAATAAGGTATTCCTTGCAGGACTCCTCAATGACATGATCATGAAGGGATTTAAAGGAAAATGGGGCACAGGTCTTGGTGAGGAAAAATCAGGTGTTCTACAGGCATTATCCCGTCTTTCTTATACTGATTTCATGTCACATTGCCGCCGTGTGATCTTGGATTTCGATACAGGTATGAAACTGACAGGACCACGTAAACTTCATACATCACAATTTGGTTACTTCTGTACGTCAGAAACACCAACGGGTGCATCCATTGGTATTACAAAGAACATGAGCATTATGACGGCGATTTCCACGGCTTCTCAAACAGATGCTTTTTTTAAATGGCTGCGTGTAACGGGTCATGTCTACTCCGCCGAGCAAATTACATTAGAACAGCGAATCGAGTTTGTACCTGTCTATACCAACGGTGGTATGTTTGGTTACACAGCAAAACCTGGACTTCTTACTTCTGTATTAAAAATGCTAAAGCGAAGCGGATGTCTCCCTTATTCCGTTAGTATTACCTTCTCGATTCGTGATCGCAAGGTATATATTTACATGGATGCAGGTCGTCCCCTTCGTCCACTGGTATGGTTGGATCATGCGAAACTACCAATCGAGAAGCTAGATAAGTTTCCCACATGGCGCGATTTGGTCATGGGCTCATTGGCAATTCGAAAATACGCAGGACTAGATTCCACTGATTTTCTCGATCCACTAGAGGACAAATCTGCAAAACTAGATGATTATCTTGAACTACTGCAACCTCATACAGGCGCCGTTGAATACGTGGATCCCTATGAGCAAAATGAGTGCTTTATTGCAAACAATCCCGCCTACATTCGTCCAGAGACAACCCATATGGAAGTACATCCATCCACCATTATGAGTATGATGACATCATTGATTCCATTTGCTCCACACAATCAGTCTCCTCGTAACCAGCTGTCCTGTTCTCAGTCCAAGCAAGGTGTTTCCATTTATGCCACCAACTGGCGCAATCGCTTTGACAACACTGCCCATGTTCTATGTTACGGTGAAATGCCGATTACTCGTACCATGTATAATAATTATCTCGGTGAAGGTCGTATGGCATATGGCATGAACTGTGTTCTGGCCATTGCTTGCTGGTCGGGTTATAACCAGGAAGACGGTATCGTGATGAACTATGATGCTGTGCATCGTGGTATGTTTCGTTCCATGGCGTTCCGCTCCTATGAGGCCTTTGAAGAAGATGATGAGAAGGCCGGTGTCAAAGTACGTTTTGGCAATCCTGCGGAAATTGCGGAATGGAAGGACTTGAAACCAGGTCTGGATTATTCCAAGCTGGATGAGCGGGGTATCATTAAAGAAGGTGCATATGTGGATGAAACCACCGTCATTGTAGGTGCTTTTATGATGAGCAACACGGGTGGTAATTTTAAGGATGCCTCGACCACACCGCAGGTATGGACAAAGGGTCGCGTGGAAAAGGTGGCGGTCATGGTCAATAATCTGGGATTGCGTTTGGTGAAGATCCGCGTCGTACAGGATCGCATCCCTGAGCTAGGTGATAAATTTTCCAATCGCCATGGTCAGAAGGGAACCATTGGTGCTCTCTTGAGAGGCCATGACATGCCCCGCACGGAATCGGGTATTGTTCCTGACATGATTATGAATCCTCATGCCATTCCCTCGCGTATGACCATTGCCCAGAACTTGGAACAGCTTCTAGGAAAGACCGCTGCGGTATCTGGTGCAATTGGAGATGGTACATCCTTTATGAATGATGGATCACCGCAGGAGGTCATTGGACATATTTTGGAGAATCTCGGATTTGAGAAGTATGGTAATGAGGTCATGTACAATGGTGCAACAGGTGAGCAGATTCCTGCCGCGATCTTTGTAGGACCCGTGTATGGTATGCGTCTGAAGCACATGGTGGAGGACAAGTGGAATGCACGTGGCCAGGGTCGTAAGGAAGCTCGTACGCATCAGCCGACAGGTGGCCGTGGTGCACAGGGTGGTCTCAAGATCGGTGAGATGGATCGAGATGCCATCATTGCCCACGCGGGTATGGCATTTGTGAAGGAATCCTATATGGAGCGTTCGGATGGCACAACCATTCCTCTTTGTGTGGCATGTGGCATGGTTCCCATTTTTAATCCTCGTTTGAATTTGGCAATATGTTCGATGTGTGATGGACCCGTGAAGTATATTGGCAATACCATCCATAATATGGAGCTTTTGCCACCAGTAGGTAGACCTAAATCAAAAATTGTTCAAGTCGAAATGCCTTATTCAACGAAGCTATTAACGCATGAACAGGAAACATATTTGAACTTGGCCATGCGATACATTACAACGAATGGATTTCAGAAGTTGAAATCATTGGAGCTTTCAGGAACAGCGACAGAAATGATTAAGGAGCTGCCACGTTTGATTCTGCCTGAAACGGTGGTTCCTGCATACATTGAAGAGGCTGCAAAGCCTGTTTTTACTATAGAACAATTGAGATCAATGGGTGCGGTGGTGAATCAGTTAACAGAAGCAGAGCAGGCCGCATTGGATACAATAGCAGAAGAGCAAGTAGATGAGTTTGGTCAACCAATTGAGGTCGCTCCGTCTATGCAGTCAATGGGACAACCTATGGGGCAATCTATGGGACAAATGCCTCCTATGTCATTTCCACAAGGACAAAATGAGGTCATTTATCCACAATTGGAACAATCAATGTTAGGTGGAATGCAATTACCTGGAGCAGAACCTACCATTATAACAGGTCAAATGCAACAACCACTGCAACCATCGATTCCATCAATTGGATTTGCCCAAGGTGGAGATGGAATTGTAGCAGGAGCGGCCATGCCAGGAATGGGTGGAATGATTGTGGTAGATACAAGTCCGATGCGCATGGCTCAGGATGGGATCGATCCAGGTATGCCCATGGGTGGTCGCCGGCCACGTCGAAACCCATATCATGGTGGCTTTGGTAGCTTTAACCGAGGAGCTGGAATGGATCCGATGATGATGCAAGGTGGAGAAGAGCCAATGCCACCAATGCCATCAATGCCAAGCAGTAATTCAGGTGCAGCGATTCGTGTGAATAAAATGGAGTAAAATTGAAATATACATCGTGTAAAAAATAGCTAGCAATGAATTCAATCTCCACGCAATACCGCAAACAAGTGACTTGGAATGGATATGGCGCTGATGTCATGAAATCAGGTCTTCAAAAATACATTCGTAGAAGCATGCATCAAAAAGCGCTCTATTGTGCGAGAGAGCTTGATCTATTTAAAGAGGCGCCCAATGCAAAGGAGGGTGAAGGCATTCGAACCAACTTTCTTCATCGTCTCATGATTATCTTCATGGAGGATGTAGAAAATATGTCACTCTTTGAAGTGATCTATACCAAAATGTATCACTTATTCAAAGAAAGAGAAAAAGAGGATCGTTCGAAAGAAAAAGAAGAACAATGGATCGATGAGGTTGTGACCCTCCTGGTTCACTCCAACAAAGCGCGAATGTGTTCCCATATTCGCGCAGTGTTTCACTCCAAATACAAAGAAATCCGCCCCCATTATCCATCCCTTGCTCCCCTATGGAAGGACGAACAAAAAGGCAATCTTGAATTTCATTGCACACAATTCAAAAAGTACTTCAAAGAAGGGGATATTCGAGCGGTCTATCATGCTTTTCAGATTGATCTTTCAGAGGAGAAGTTGAAAGAGAAACTTTTTCGAAGCCAGAAACCAGTTTGGTTTATCTTTCAGCAAATGATGAATCCGCTAGAAGTGTACAAATCCGAACGCATTCTCAAGTTCATAGAGTGGTATAAAGATCATATTGGAGGCATGAATGAGGGATTTATGTGTTGGCTTGTTCCACTTCTCTATGAACTGGGTGTCATTGTGGAGCAGCCTGTAGAAGATATTCAGGGTATTCCTGTAACAAAGAACAAAGATGGCGAGAAATTGGAGATTGATGAGTATGTATTAGATAAGCATACCAGTAGGGGTCGTGGAAAAGGACTTGTGGAGTTTGCCCTGTATGGATCATATGTAGAGCCGGCTGCTCCGTTTGTGAATCCCTTATGGAAGAAGTTTTATGAGGATGGTAAACGATTTGAGGATGGTGTCCCTATTCTGGGAGAGAATTCTACAAGAGAGGTTCCAAAAAAGAGGGTTCTGCGAATTGCAGAGATGAATGCAACGCAAGCAACCCATGAGTCGCACGCATTTGAGTTCATTGTCCGCACACAGCTTACTACGATGGCATCGAAGATGGATGTCTACTTTGCCAGGGACTCTAATAAGTTGGTGGTAGTGAAAGGACCCTATGCCACACGAGATAGTATTGATATTATGATCTCCAATATGGAATGGAAAAAGATGCATGGTCTTCCTTACACATACTTTGAAGTAAAGGAGCTCATTCCCGACCTCTGGCCTGAGGGAGTTCCACTTGGAGCAAGAAATGTGATCGATCGAACTCGCCCTGCATTCTTCCTTGTCTTTGATTCCTACTTAACAGAGGATGATCTTGTGATCAGAACACATCAAAGTAAGTTATGGCCTCCTACGGATGTGATTAATTGGGATGCAGTTCCTTTTCACTTTACGCATAAGGATCGTCCGTTAACGGATCAGGAATACGCAGATTATGTTCATGCGATCTTGTTTCGGTATCTTTTAGGTGTATCCGATCTAGCAGATCGAAATTTCTTGATGGTGAATGGTCGAGTCATTTCCATCGATGAAGAGGAGATGGGCAAGGAGATACCCATCTATGCAACACTCAAGAAGAATCGAGCGGCGTTTGTATATGATTGGTTGAAAGATCACTATGAACAGCTACAAGTTTCAAGTTGGAAGTATGATGCTCAAATAAATAAGCTGAGGCAGATTCAAAATAAGCAGGAGTGTTTGGGTTTGTTTCAGCCATAGAGTTTTGTGGGTTCCTCTTATTTTTATAAAATTGATGACTTAAAATTCAAATGTGTGAATTAGGAAAATGAGTGATAACTTTGTATTCATCGATAATCTGTACCGCAGCCGTCTGACCCTACTTGATATTCTAGAGGCTCGCGGATATGAGGTCACCAAATATCGTAAGTTTTCTCCGGTCGAAGCTACTGCCGCAGCTGATTCTCTTCCTGGTCTAAATTTTACAGTTGCAAAAAAAGATGATGAAACCAAAGTATGCCAGGTTCGTTATGAAAAGGCGATCAGTCGTCAAAAGCTAGACACCTTCTTCAATGACATTGATGATGCGGATTCAGAGCGCACTGAAGTAGTTGTTATGCTTGCATCGGCTGTATCTGATGCCCATCATATCGTGGCATTCAAGCAATTCGCCAAACTAAAAGCGTCAGAGACAGGTGAGAAGATTCGTCGCAAGCTGCGTGTCTCCTTCTTTAGCATCTATATGATGGTGATTAATCCTCTTACACATGTGTTGGTTCCAAAGCATGAGATTGTTCCAGAAGATCAACACAAACAACTCATGGAATCGATGTATATTACTGCAAAATCAAAGTTTCCTGAGATCAAATTCCACCTTGATCCGATTGCCCGATGCATTGGTGCTATTCCTGGTGACATTGTCAAGATCACTCGTCCAAGTGCTTCATCAGGAGAATCTATTATGTATCGTGTGTGTGTTCCGTAATAAAATGTATCACTTTACTCATCTTATTTTTATTGGTATTGGATAGAATATGAATAAGAAGATGCGTATACGTACACGTACGTATAAAAATAAGAATAATACAAATATGCGTAAAAACAGAAATCATTCGCATAAGCAGAAAAGAGCATGGGGTTATCATTTGATTGTAGATGCGGCGCATTGTGATCCCGATGCGATTCGTTGTAAAAAGACGATTGCTGCATTTGCCCGAGAATTGGTGAAGGAGATCAAGATGGTTGCCTTTGGAGCTCCTCAAATTCATCGTTTTGGTTGTGGTCGATTGGAAGGATATACCATGATTCAATTAATTGAAACCTCCAACATTAGTGCACATTTTGATGAATATACGAATGCGGTTTATTTAGATGTATTTTCATGCAAAGAATTTGATCAACATGTTGCATTAGATGTATTTAATAGATATTTTACACCCGAACAAAATAAGGTTCGATTCTTAAAGCGCCAAGCATGATCATTTTCTTAATCCATTTGCTGTGATAACGGTAGGAGAAGCCATGTCATGGATGGAACAACGGTCTATTTTTCAGGGGCGTTTCGATGCTCTGAATCAAACAGATACACAAGGAGATGCTCAAAAAATTAAACAGTTAAATGCACAATATCAGCAGTTAAATAATGATATTTTAGCATATTTAACAACGAAGGCTCAGAATAATAACCTGAGTGGTCTTTTAACAGAGAATGGTGAGTTGCAGAAACAGATTCAACATTTAACAAAGGTTCAAGATCAAATGAAAGTGGATGTAGAAAGTGCCGTGGCACGAGAGGATCTACTCCGGTCTCGAAATGCCAAAATTACACCACACCATCTTTTTCTAATGGATCGACCAGTTCGAAAAGGAATGATCCCCTATCTATGGGTCATTGCTATCTTATTTATAGGTGTTGGTCTGGTTATTTTTAAAATGACAGCACCAGTCCTGTCTGAAAATATGCTAGGACGAAATGAATATGGCAATCCTTATACATTATTTGGCCTGTTAGGAAGTATGCTTGGTAGTAAAGCTGTATTAGGATCTCTATTAGGCGCTGCCATTGTTGTTATTATTTTTCTATCATTACGAATTGCTGGAGTGTTTGGTAAATAAAACACGATATTTGTAGTAGAATGGCCTGTCCAAGTAATTCTAGTTTAACAGATGATGATTTAAATTCGGCCTTTGGTGATGCGAAAGTGATCGGATTATTGCCAACATCGGCTAATGGATCCTCCGACCGAGAGGGAAATGGGATGTTAAAAGATACCATCGTCACTGGAATCGTTACATCACTTCAGAAACGATCCGTTATTCCTGTTGCAAATGCGGAAGATGCTGATAGCTATTCTTCACGCTTAGCGGTTCTATTAAAGAACATTCAAGCAGAATATTGCTGGTACGATTCTCGTTATAAATATGCATTGGATAAGCTATTTAATGCTATTCGTATGGGCTACCTGGCTAATACAGAAGATACGGCAGGTGCTGTTCAAAAATACTTGAATTTCACTCAAACATTAAATCGCCGCTTAAATGACTTAACACAGGTCATTAATGGTGTCTCGATGCAATTACTTGATTCTACTTCACAAATGGAAAAGGAAATTCAGCAATTTAATACAAAAATTCAATCACAGCGTACGCAGTTAGAGAAGCAAAATGAAATTATTACTTCAAATGAAGCCTCTACTAAAATCAAACAGGAGATGGTAAAATATACGGAGGAAAAAGCACGTAATTCAGAGAACTTATTAAAGCTGTATAGCTTTCTTAATATTGTTACTGTAGGTCTACTTGTTTATGTTTATAAGGCCGCGGGTGACTCTTAATCAAATGTTAATTTCTTAATGTGATCTAGGAATGAGTGAATTAGATCAGATTATTAATTCGACCAGGATTCTTCAGGACATTGAATTGGCTGCGGCCGTCAGTGATTTGAAGAAGAACCCTGCACAATTACAATCCTTTTTACAAAGTCAGCAGAATTCTGTGTTTAATGAGATTGTTTCTCAAAAAGATAATACGTTTCAAAAAGTCTACGGAGATCTCAATCGTGCAGGCAAAGTACAAGAGTCTGTATTGATGTACGACAAGCGTAACAAGGAATTAATTAATATTCAGGAACAGGTCTTTCAAAATCAGAAGAATAGTGCCGATGCAGTAATGGAGGATCAATCGATGGCACATCGAAAGCATGAAATGAATGAGTGGTCTGTGGGAAATAAGAATGATACCTTATTTGTGTTTTCATCTCTTTTTATCATGCTTTCAGGTCTCTTATTTATTACCGTGTTATGGCGAATGAGTATGCTTAGCTCTTCGTTATGGGTAGCACTGGGTGCTCCCATGATTCTGATCTTTGTGTTAATTGTTATTAACCGTGCACAGTACACCGATATTCTTCGCAATAAGCGTTATTGGAACAAGCAGATCTTTGAGGGCAAATACGGCAAGGTTCCTCTGCCACTCTGCCCCGATCTAACAAATGGTATTTCGAATGCAGTTGGCGATCTTCAATCATCCATTCAGTCAGGAATCACCTCTGCCGCACAGGGTCTAGCAGATGCTAGTGCTGTTGCTGCACGAGCAAGTAGTGCTATGGCAAATAGTGTAGCAAAGAATACGGCAAGCAACGCTGCACCTGCATAAGCAAGCTGCATTCGCATAAGCAACGCTGCATTTGCTTAACAAATTATATCCAATGTAGAATAGCATGAGTGCACAAGATAGCGACTTTCTACGTGCGAGCATTGGCAATTCTCTTCACATGGGAGATTCTATGTTTGGTGAATTTGGATATGCAGATGTATCAAAACAGGTCGATGATCGTAATGCTGAACTCAAACGAAAAAAAGAAGCATTAAAGAAAAGCATTGATAAAAAAGAAGCGATTATCAGTCGATCAGGCCGCGACTTTACCGACATAAAAGACTCGTTGCCCGAAACATTACCAAATACAACATTACATGTGATAGAGGATTATACGGTAGCAGTTCTATTATTATCCTATCTTTTTATGGTGTTAACCTTTATTTCTTATTATACTAGTCAAGCCACTGTATTTGCAACAGGATTGTTTCAATCGGTATTAGGAAGTGTGCTTGTAACAATTATTATTGCAATGATTTTTAATTACATTGTATAAAAATAAGTTGAGGTTCTTACTTTTTATTCTTCTAATGACTTATCATATTCTTCAATGTCCACATCATCTTCAAACAATCTCATTTGCTTGAAGGTTTTACGATCACTTGGCTCACCACATTTATCAGATAAGCGCTTGTATAGCTCATTTTGTGAAAGCTTGCGTCCTACACCACCGCCAATTTCTTCATACCATCGCTTATAGACGCGAAAGATGTCCTTGATGTCGGATTCATAACCGCCCTTCTTGATCTCGCGAATGCGAGCATTCATGAACTTGGCCACGGAATCAAAGGATTCCTGATACTTGTTCGACTCCTGTGTCACAATAGAGGGCGCTTGTCCTAGACCCTTTGGCAGGTACTCTGTCTTGTAGATGTGTACCAGACGAGACATAAAGAGGGTGCGCCACTTTTTCATCTTTGCATCCAACTGGTTGTCGCGCGGATAGATGTTAGCAGCAAGATTCACTTCTTCTACGCCAGGATCCACAAACTTGGCCTCAAATGGAACCGCTCGCACACGGCGCCAGGTTCCTCGATCCATTGTATTAATGGCTGGAAAGGCATTGCACAACATAAAGATTTTGCCAGTAATCTTAAACTTTGTCTGCTCCTCGAATAGACCACGTGCCTCTACATCATCCTCACCTGTGAACTGTTTCATACGAGAAGTATTCAAGGGCTCACGATCATCTGGTTCTGCCATGTAGATGAATCGCTTATTTCGGATCGCCATGATATCAGGGTTCGCCGCACCTGATTCAGGTCGTTTACGTGTCATCGCTGTTGACTGGAGAGAAGAGGCATAGTCGCCTAGAACCATGGACATCTGATCCACCAACTTGGATTTACCATTACCGCCCACACCAATCCAGGTTTCATAGGTTTGTTCTTTGTTTGCACCTTCCAAACAAGATGCCAGTTTCTTCCACATGTATGTACGAAGTTCTGGTCGAGGGAACAACTTTGCCATAAAGTCATCAATCTCCGCATGAATCTCCGCCTGTTCTGGGTCATTCGGATCATACTCCACATAATCCATCGGATCACAGTTCTTGGTCACACAGCGGCCTGCCATGAAAGAGATGTAATCAGTGGGCTCTGCCTTACGAAATATTACAGTGTACTCTTTTCTATCTCCTACGGTTTTCACAGCATGAAGATCAACTACACCGTTGTTGAAGCCAATTAGGAATTGATTGGAGTTCAGCTTTTGGGCAAAGTCCTCGTCGTAGAAGAGGCCAACGCATTCTTTCATAACAGAGTCTTTGAAGCCTGAGGTATAGAGACATTGCTCAATCTTGGTCATCTTTTTCATGCGTGTTTCCTCCCAGTTGCGTTCATCATTGCCTAGATTGTCTAGGCGCTTGCGAATGGTTTCGCGTGTAGCAGAGATGACCTGTGCCACTTCGGTCGTCATCTTGTTACGAAGCTCAATACCCTGTGCTAATTTCTTCCAGTATGTACCTGTGAATTCGTACCAATCGACTTTCTTGGAATCAACTGCGGCACAGTATCGGTCTCCATACATCTGTTTCATGAGGCGTGCAATGTGAGTATGAGTGGCATCTACCTCACTCTCCACAAAGTTGATAAAGCTTTGATTGCGGATCTTGTGATATTTCTTATGATTATCCTTGCGTGCCCAGTCATGAAGGGATCGGCTGGTGTAATGACGCTCTTCTGCGGAGCGATTCCAGCCGCGTGTCCAGTCACGATATAGTGATCCTGCATTGTTGCCTGCTGACTTGGAGGATTTGGCACTGAATTCAAGCCATACATTGAACATATCTTCGGATGGGTCAATGTGATGCAGGCACCATCCGACAGCCATCCAAGAATGATAATCCGCGGCTCTCTCTGCGGAAAGGCATTCGCGTGCTAACTGTTTGGCTTCTTCAATCTTGTCTTTTTCGATTTTCTCATAGATGGGCGAATTGTTAATAGTTAGTGTGGGGATGTCCATGGGTGCATCTTGTGGAGCAATGACAGGACTTCCTGCCATGCCGATTACGGATCGTTTTCCTGTGCAATAATCGAATCGCATTTTCCACTCTTCTTGGGTTTTCTCTTCAAAGACCATGGTGCTTGTGCGGAGATTGTAGCGAATGGAGAGAAGTTCCAGAAGTTGACGTGGTTGATATTCTTCGATGTCTTCTTCATGAAATTCGTTAGTTTTCGGATCAAAGACGTAGACGGCTGCCAGTTGATAGGCAGGAATGTCTGCTTTTGACTCTCCATAGAAGAACCAGCCATTCTTCTTAACAATCGCTTCATCAAAGATGTCTTTTTCGGCATTAATGTAACCTGTTTGCTGAAAGCTTTTCGTAAGATTCATGAGTTCGAGAGAGCGGTGGCGCAGAACTTGTTGATGTTCAGAAGGAAGGATCAGATCAGGGCATTGAATGTGGACACCATCTTTGATGGAGCGATTGGCTGTTTTTTTGTCTTCATAGGGCGCGGGTCTCAGAGTAATGAAGAAGCGAAGCGGCTTCTCCTCGTCCAGCGCATAGAAGTAGGTAATATTTTTGACGTATTCTTGAATGAATGAGTATACATTGGATAATTCGAATTGGCGTTGAAGGGCGCGTTCTGTGGGATATTTGAAGTCTAGGTCGATCAGAATGGGAGCCATATAATCGCAGCGACGCTGCTCGACCAGATTTCGCGGACGGCGTTGTTGAGTAAAGAGATATTCGTGGAGTAAGTCAAGAAATTGTGGGTAATCTTCATCTTTGACCATAAACTTGCCCTTGGTTGCACCCATACCAGTAAAGGAGCACGCCTCGCCCTTTTCGGTAACGTAATGTGAGCCGATGAATCGACCGAGCGAGGTATCAAGAAAGTCATCCATGAGAGTAGGCGGCATGGTACTTCGACTTAACATTCCTTTTTGTATCCGTCAATTTTTATTTTAGGATCTGAACTCATAAAATCATACGCATGATTAAAATCATATAAAATTGATTGTCATCAAATAGATAAAGACGAATAAGAAAATGAAAGAGACTGACTTTTGCCCGACCTGCCGATATTATATGTATTTGGATGAAAATGCAGAGGAGAAGACGCTCCGACGTATTTGCCGCAATTGTGGGCATCAAGAAGAGCAAACCAGTGGAGGTCTTATCCTGGAGATTGATCTAAAGGAGAAGACCTCGGAGGGGTATAAAATTCTGATGAATGAGTTTACTCAATTAGATCCAACACTTCCTCATGTAAATACCATTAAATGTCCCAATGCAGGATGCCAATCTAACGTAGGAAGCGCAGAACGGGATGTGATTTACATGAAGTACGATGCTGTTAATTTGAAGTTTCTCTACATTTGTAATGTGCCAAACTGTGGAACACAATGGAAGTCGAAGGCCTAATTGAAGATGGTTATCGTCCAGACCATACTTTTAACAGTGGATAATGGTTATATTCAGGAGAACGAGATTCGTTATACGTTAGTCCAAACTTCATATAGTGAAAAATATCACCCATCTGAAACATACATTCGGGATAGTGATACTGTGCCAATAAAGGAAGAACGCGTTCTAATGCAGAACGATCATCACGTTGTTCTATTTTTGGTAGCATCACATCAAATAAGCAATGCTCGCGGTGTAGAAGATCGATGAATTCCCATTTTATAATAGACATGACGCCGAATCCTCCTCTCCACTTTGTTTTCTGATGATAGAATGCAACCAGATCAGGATGTTTAGGCGATGATATAAGAAGTTTATTAATTAAATGAAAGATTTCATCATCCCAGTAATGTGGAATGCTCCATATAAAGCGAACAGGTTCATCATTTCGTAAGGAGAAATTGACAGGATGTTGGATAAATACACTATCATGTAAAATAATAGCTTCGTCAAATGGTTTAAGATGGTGAAAGTAATAATAAGGTAATAGTTCTGCGGCACCTTTATGAAGGGTATCATAGATTACCGTACAGTTTTCTAATGGGATATCTTCGGTTAACCATTCTTTTTTGCTAGAATCATCGATGATTAGAATGGGATCATCATATAATCTCCTGATTCCTTGATAGCATTCTTTCCAGTAATGATTCGTCAGTTCATTCATGACATGACGAATAATAATAAATCCACGTGTCATTTCCTATCAACAGCCTCGTCTTTATCAGAGGCGCTTTTCCTCGTATGTCTGAAGAACACGGATGATGATTCGTTTGGCTTCTAGTAATTCGGTAAGGGTAGGGATAATGAAGTCTTCGGATCCATCGGGACCCGGATTCCATTTGTGACAGAATTGTTCGAGGATATCTTTTTCAATGAGGCCGACATCGTCTACGTGGCATTGTAGAATAAGATAGATCTCTGAGCCTTTGGTATATTTATGAAGACGGCTAATACGTGTATCGGGGCATTGACTGGTGCGACCCACTTTGTAAATGGGTCGATTCAGTGATTTGAATTCACGAGTGCGCACCAAATAAATATAACCATGTTTTTCTTCAATGTCGTAAGCCATTCCTTTCATGATTCGGCGACGTTGACCTTGTTGCACGGCAATGCTGATGGTTTTTTCCTCTACTTTGTTTACCTCGTTAGACATGTTATTATCATGTATGATAATTAAAACTAAGTAGAAAACACAAGATAGGGTGTAACATAAACTAATACAATGCTAAGAATGGTTTGACCTGTTTGACTTAGAGTAGAAAACATGCGTTCCAATCCGATAGTAGAAAGAATCATTAGAGCATCGGCCAATAAAATCTTAGTTTTATTTTCATTCATATATTTTTGCATAACAGTAACGAGACGATTGGATCCTGGTCGAAATTGATAGAAAAATGCAGCAAAAAGCAAATCATGTACAACCTGAATGGCGACGGCTAATCCACTAAATAAAATAATATTGTATTCTTTTCCAAATACATAGGGGTATGCATAATATGCTAGAAGTATACCAATCACAATAATTAGAAAATCAACAATCACAGCACCGATGCTAAATTCTTGATACCAGCTAAATAAGGCAGGAGTCTGTAGGAATCCTGCGAGTAATAACCCTATCACAATCATATCCGTCGCAAGGGCGGCATTGAGAAGAGAGTGAAACGAAAGATTTTTCATTCTATTATAGTTTATATAAAAATGATATAAGCAAAATATCCTTCTCGCATTTTCCTAGAAGGAAAACACGGGAGGGTTAAATTTTGTTCCCAACATTCTACCATCGAACCCTCGTGGGATTCTAATCGAATGTTTGGCACACAATGATCTTTATCCTATCATGTAGGACTCCCATTATGCACCATAGGAACCATGGAACATTTTATTTGTTTTTGTTTTCTATTTTTTCTTCGGTTTTCATATTTTTTCTCAAAGTCAGTATCCAGATTTGTAAGTATCCAATCGGATAGATTACATAAGGGTCTTTTCTTTGGCTGTTAAAATGGCGTCGAAACCATAATATTGCCAACATCTCACAGTATGTGAGGAAATGGCACCATCCAAGAATGATAGAACACCTCAAAATTTAGAATAAATTTTTACAGTTAAAGGATTGCTGTATGGATACAAAGGGTCAACCAAACACTCAAAGTAGGACTACCGTAAGATAATCCAAAGATTTTTTCTCATTCATTATGCACGTCATGAATAACACTGTATTCCTTTCATTTTCATGGGACTTTGAAGATGTTAATTGCTGCAAGAATACACATGACAACATAATTACTAAAGATTAAACACGCTGTATTCCACAAATTCATTAATAATTGAATAAGAGATTGCTGCAAGAATACTCCGTGAGTAGAGGGTTGTCCCCTGAGGACACGCGTCCTACCTATCCTTGGTAGATGCTCTTTAGGCTGTTAGCTCAGTAATCGAATGGAAAAGTTCGCGAACCAGATCATAACGAGTATCATCAAGAATCTGACGCATACCTTGATAAGGAGTCTGCACCTGAACACCGCCCTTCTGCAAGGCTTTTAGAATGCTCGGGCTCCAACCCGATAGCTGCACCACACCCTCTTGATCCGCGGTTGCATGGAAGTCCTTGAATTCTGCACGAACGTTCCAGATAACAATACGAGGCGCCTTCCAACCCTTTCCCGTACCATATAGAGCAATACCCGCCTCCTGGAACTCTCGACGAATTCGACTGATCTGCGTCTCCCATGCAGGCGGTTGAGAACGACTATATATATTATTCCCAGTCGCCGCATCAAAACCCATATCAGTAATCACAATTAAATCCTCTGGCTCCTCACCAACCGGCACCTTCTTTGCTATCATGCGATCCAGAATCAAACGGCACGCCTTGTTAAAATCTGTACTAGTACCCTGACCTACATGATTCATGCTTCGCAACTTCTGCTGTAGCGTCTTCAGCTTTGCAAAAGAATGCCATGTCGGAGTCGAATCAAAAGTAAGAATGTGATCCTTAAACAACGGATGATTGACTTCAGAAATCAGAATGCCAAGTGCTTTAGATACTTCCACGGGAGTACCCATCATGCTACCGCTGAAGTCACACATGGGAACACACTTGCCAAGACCACCTGCCTTTGCCGTCTCTTCACGAATGGAATCCCACTGTGCCTGAATTAAATCCTGTTGATCTTTGCTGATTCCATTACTCTCTGTTTTCATCACCAATTCATGCGGCATCACCACATTCGCACCATGTGCCTTCTTTTTACCTGCCTTGACTTCTTCCAAGAACTCCTTAAAATGAGCACGACACTCCATGCGGTCTTGATCGTCAGGAAAACGCAACTCTGGGGTATCACCACTTGTATCAATCTTCTCATTCAAAAAAGCCTTGTCACAGTTCTTCAAACAGCGTCCAGGAACCTTCTCAGGCGTAATCTTCTTCCATGTCTTACCACACATATCAATCTCCACCGTCTTCAAATCCCGATTCATGGCACTGCACATCAAACGGTAGACAATCAACGCCTTTCGCACAGAATGTTCAGAATAAATATGACAAGCAATGGCACGAGCCAGACCAGGATAGGTCTTTGATTTTTCACGAGGAAGCCACTTAGGAAGTAGATTCATTTTTGACGGCTGATCCAGACGATAATATGCCACATTCTTTACATACTCTTTTTTGACAATCTCCAAAATGGAATAACGCAACGAACGACAACGAGAATGAATCTCCCACAGATCGCGCCAACAACCATACTCTGGAATCAACGTAAGCATCTTCTCTGTCATTGCCATATCTACTTCTGCAAGAATGGTAATAAGCTGATAAAATAACTTACGCTCACCCTTTCCACCACGGATGTCACGCGTCTGAAAGATCATTACCCAGAGATCTTGAATCTTCTCCTTGTCCCATGACTGATAAATAGCCTGAATACACTTCTCCATATAGGATGATTCAAGATCACGCGTCAGCATGGTAAAAAGATCTACTCTCTCATCGCTGGTTGTCGTATAGACATCGGCACCGTTCACTCCTTGTTTGATTTGGTTCATTGCTTGCACAAATGCCATGCTGTCCTTATGAGAAGGTCGATCAAAATCTTTAAATTCTTATAAATGCAGCGCCTGTAAATCGGCAACAATCCTTGTAGGATTAGATTGAAATCTCTTAATCTGATCATTTCCTGCCATAAAATAAAGCCATTTTTTGGAATATTCCTTGTCTTTTCGCATAAATGCACAGAGCTTAGAGCCTGGTTCATCAATCCATGATTCAAAGAGCTGTTTAAGAGGCGCTGGCATTTTTGTGTGATAGTCTGCATAAAGTAGACCCAAAAATAAATAAAGATCTCGGCCTTCTTTTGGACAAGGGTCAGAAGGAGGATAAACTGTACTAAGGGCAAGATTCGAAATCTGTGTTTTGGTTGATCCAATACATGAAAATCCAAAGTCGATTAATGTCAACGAATATTTTGAAGAGATTTCAATGATTTCATTTTCTACTGTCAGAATTTTTCGAATAGGAACATCATGCTCCACAATTAAAAAATTACTAGGTTTCACATCACGATGATTTATTCCAATATGATCTAAATGCCATATCATGGCACTAAGTTGAAGAAGACAATCAACGATAACCGTAGAGAATAAAGAAGAAGGAGTAGCATCTAGATATCGATCCAATGTTATTGCACCGTCCACAGGTTCCATTGCAAAACAAATAGATCGATCACGAAGACGAAATATATGAGTTACCTTTGGCGCACCCATAGGAAATCCAATTTCAGAAAGTCTCTTATGTACGAGCGATTGAAGGCAGGCTTCTTGTAATAGACTTTTTCCTATCATAATAGGGCGTTTAACATATACATCCTTTGATCCCTCCGCCGTTTTGAAAATAGCTACATCAATAAATCCAAATGAACCATGTGATGCATTTTTAGTACACGTTAATGTATGTTGTGGTAAATCAATATAAATGGATGGATTCACAATCGATTGATAAATAGGTAATGAAATCTGTTGTAGCCATTCAGGGGTACGGAGACAGCCCTGTGCAGAAATCCCAATCGACTCTAAAGAAATCCATGCACCACAATGATGTGAGTGAATACACATGACAAGCCGACTATTTATTCGTGATATATTTAATTAATAATTACGGTATAATGGATAAATGCCCAATTGCATCAAGTAAATGAAGAAATCCAGGAGAGGCAAGATACTTATCATGATCGGCCAATAAATACGCAGTAATCTCTCGTGGATGTTCATACGCACTGGCTGGCATATTTGGATATTCTGTTTGTAATTCTAATGGAATAGATGTAACACGTACCATATCTTGCGCATCATAAAACCACATAAATACCTCTCCCATTTCAGGCCGCATGACATCTTTAAAAATAGGCACAGGTACCCAACGATTATGAAAAATCCATAATGGACAGTCAATTGTATCTGGATTAAATCTGCGATGAGTATCTAATGCTTTAGGAAGAGCGCCATTCCATTTTGACCATCCCATTGTTTCAAAGGTTTTTGCCCATTTTTCTATGTATAAGCGCTGATGGATATGCCATAATTCATGAATTAATGTAGAGGTAGATAACATTTGTTTTGGATTTGGAAAGCAGATGATACTAGAAGGGCGTGTATGTGGCATACCTCCATCTGCCGAAGGCATTAATGAAATAATTGCTATTTCTCTCAACTCCATTTTTAATCTCCGAGGAATCAATTCCATTGCTTTTTCTAAAATACGTTGGTAATACTCTTTCTCATTCATGGAATTGGCAGAATAGGATTGTGATCGTCGAGCAAGAGAATTACTCTTGTGCAAATGACATTCCTTCAGATAATGATCCTTGTCTTCTGCTGTTTGTAAAATGGCATTACCAATTTGTTTATCACTAATTATTTTCCATGTAAGATGTTCTGGTTCAGGTTCGGAAGAGCTCTGACCCATTTAGTAAAACAACTTATTTTATATTTAAATAGTAGAATGTCTCGTGGTTCTGCAACAAAAGGCTGGGCAAAGGAAAAGCCATCCCAAAAGGAACGTACAGAAATGTTACGTAAATGTGGAACGAAATGTTTTTTGGGTCCAAAAAAATCATTTCCGATTTGCACTCGAAAAACATGTAAGATCAATCGCCGTGGCGTACAGTCTGCGTATATTCGCGCACGTGAATGGAAGCATACTACGGTAGCAAAAAAGGCAAAGAAATTACTACGTAAAACATTGAAAAAATAAGTCACATTTAAATTCTCTAAAATAAATAAATGGCAGCGGAGTCAAATAATGAAATAGCAAAACGGTTGCATGCATTGCATTTAAATGCAGCATCTCAAAATGTATCCGCCAAAAATATAAAAACAAATCAACATTTATTTACTACACTCAATCAACTACAAAATGAACGTGTCATTGCAGACCTATTTTCAGATCACCGTGAACTTCGTGCACAGGATACCCCTATTTTTGCTGTTATTGTAGGATCACCAGGTACTGGTAAAACAACCACATCCCGCGCTATCTTACAAGAAAGAGGCATGAACTATGATGATTTCTATAAAGTATCACTCGATACATTAACCGAAAGTGTAAAGCCCTATCGTAATCTCACACGAAATGCATATTTTCATTTAAAAAAAGGCAAAAGAGAGATAAATAATAGCAATCTTGGTGTACTAAGTGGAATTACAAGCTCTTTTATTAGTGCAAAAAAATCAAACTTTAAAGTTAACAAAACGCGCAGACGTGTATTTGAAGGGATAACAAATAAAGCAAAAAATGAAGATCCCACACTACAATCTCTCGATGAACTATTATGGAAAGGATTGACATTTGGAGTTCAGCATCAATTTAACATTTTATATGATACAACCATTGGAAAAACAGGAGATAAAATAATAAAAGAAATTATACCACTACTAGCAGCGGCTCCTGTTCTCTATCAGTTACTTGTTATTTTGGTAGAGGCACCAGAGGAGCAGATTAAACAACAGATGGGAAAACGACATCAGAATTTTATTAATAAAATGGAACAAGAAGATATACATCAACTTCCGCAAGATAGCAGAGTAGGCTATATTCGTGCTATTCCATTGGGTATAATAAAATTCATGATTGAGCCAAATCAAAAAGGCTTTAAAGCAATAAAGGATTATGTTAAATCAGATGAATTTGAAGAAAAATATGCAGACAAGTTTGCAAGTGTAGAATTTATAAAACGCGAGAATCGATTTTCAAAAGCAATCTTTACAGGTTCACAATCAATTAATGTAAAGAGTTCCAATAATTCCAAAAGCTCTAAAAGCTCAAAGTCGAAATCAGGAAAGCGCCGCTGAGTCCTTCTTTTTTGCTGCCTTGGCTGCAGATGCTGCTGCCCGTTCTTTCTTTTTCATATTATCAACAAGGAATGAATCATATAGATAACTGCTAATTGATTTTTGAACAGCCTGTGGTTTTGCTGCAACTGTTGCCGCTTTCGCCTCCTTTGGCGCAGCCTTCGACGGTGTAATCACCACATTCTTTCCAAACATACTCGAAAAGGCACTCCGCTTGCTCGTATTCTCGAATCGTCTCAGACACTCCGAGAATAAGAGATCCGCCGCTTTCAACTCACGAAATGCCAGATATCGATCTAGATCATCCCTCGCCAATGGACAACTCTGCACCATTTCTGGCTTGAACCCAGGAATCTGTTCCAACAATAACGCAAATGCCTGCGAAATCGGATTCTGCAACTGATGTTCAATGTAATGTCGATAATCGGGAACAAGAGCATGCTCCTTGATATACATCGGCGTCTCAATTCGATCACCCTGTAATTTAGAAGCCTCTTGACCAGCTTTTGCACTAATATATACATATCCAATGCGATCACCCGCCGCAGGAGCATTGCCAGGATCTCTCGCAGTAATACGATCTGCCAATGCCTTGTGCGCAATTCTCGAAGGATCCGCATAATCCGCCCTCAATGATTTCGTTACCGTCAACTGACCCAGACTCACTTTGCCATCAACCAATTCCAAGCATTTCTCCTTAACAAACTGGAATGCACCGATAACATCACGCTTATCCAAGAGCATTTTCATTGCACCGCCGAAGATGGTTTTGACAATGGGTGCGTTATCACGTCGTTTTAACGCAATACCCATGTACTTGTGAACATAATCATCAGGGTTCTCTTCATACATATTGCCAGCATATCTCTTTTTCGAGAACATCAGAAGGGGATCAAAGGCCTTATCGAATTCAAAGTCATGTGGTGCGGCCAGGGCTTTTGTAATGAAGTGACCCGCCTCATCGGTCATCTCAATCGTGGCGACGCGCGCCTCTCGACCTTGAAGTCTCTCTCCCGTCTTGGGATCTCTCACATTAAACTCCACAAACAGAGAATCCGTGTCACCATACATCACATTTGCACTGCAATTGGGTAACTTTGCATCGGGTCCATAGAACTTGTCAATCGCTGCCTTGGCGAATAAGATCTGTTTTCGCCCATACGCTGTGGTAGACGCCGCCAGAGCTTGCAGACGAATCTTGAATGTGCTGGAGCCCAGCTGACCATATAGGGAATTGCCTGTCAGCTTGTAGGCTAGCTGCTCCGCATCAAGCAAGGCATAACGCTCAGGATCCTTCTCAGCTTTCATCTCTTTCTTCTTTGCGGAACGAGCCGTGAGAAGCCATGTTGTAATCTGAGGAAGAGTTGACTTTGAACCATCAAGTGGTTGTGCATAACGGCAGATCCGACGACCACACTTGATCTTTCGAGGATGCTTTCGTGAATCAGCGGGATCCGATCGAATGATGTCGAATTCAATATCCGTGTAGCCATATCCTTCACATTCATCGAACACTTCGGAACCCCAGTTATGAGAGATGAGTGCACCATCGTTGGTAAAGTCCTTAACCCATAGAAGCGAATCATGACTCAGATTTTCACTCACAATGGTGGAAGGATACAGGGAAGCAAAGTCACATACACCGATGGGGCTCGTCGAATAGAATCCAGGCTGCGGATCTAGGACAATGGCGCCCTCATACGAATCATCACTTCCGTTCTGACTCGGTACAGGCAGAACAGGAATGACAATACCACGCTCTTGGCAGAATTTGAAGATAAGGGACTCAATCTTGATGCCCTGGCCACGTGTAAAGATGTAACTCACGGGTACTGAGCAAACATTCGCCATCGACATGGAATTGTTGAATGTTTCCAGCTTCTTGTATAGATCCAGCACCAGATCACAATCCTGAAGACAGTACTTACCAACAATCGCGCGATCTTCTGCTGATCCACGATGCAATCGAAAGATATCTTGGGGTGAAACATCATCTTTCACGACAACCCACTTGGTTGCATCTTCCATCTCAGTTAGCGCATCTTCATCCAATTCACACTCAAAGAGAAGCTTGGATCCATCCACTGATTTTACAATCAACTTCTCGGAAACAGTCTCGCCTGTCTCATCCAGAAGCATAATGGATCGACCTTCTTTCACATCTTTGATCGCTCCACTCACTTCCAGCGTCAGCAGACCCTGATCATAGATCTGTTTCTTGAGTTTTCCAGACATAAAGTGTTTCGTTACCTCATCCAGTTTATAGGATGGAAGTACATTGTTACGCTTAATGTAATGGAACAGGTCGATCTGAAGTCGTCCATGAGTTGTCCAGATGTACATGCGATTATCTCCCATCGCAGAGGAGCTTAGAAACTTCTCCTCTAGTTTCATCTCGCCTGATAGATCGAATAAGCGTGTAAGTTGATGAATAGGCGAATTGGCGCTAATAAGCTGTAATTGTTCGGCGCGTTCCCAAAGATAGGATTCATCAAAACCAAAGACGTTATAACCGATGAGGATATCAGGATTGACTTCAATGAGCCATTGGAACCATGCCAGAATCATTTCGCGTTCCGTTGAATAGGCATGTACTACAATACCAGGAATAGGTGCACAATCGGGAAAGACAAAGAGGTGTCGTTCCATCGATTCTACCGTGCCTCGTGTAAGAGTTGTACCAATCTGAATGGCTGGATCGCCCACCAGGTAGACCATGTTCTTCAGGGTTTTCTCAAGGAACTTTTCGAGATGGCTAACTTGATCATCCTCTACAGAATCAATCAGAACATGGAGTTCTTCCTCTACCCCCTTGAGTTTTGTATGAATGATATCGAGTGACTTTTTCAGCTGGCAATAAATCGGTGTCATTCCTTTGGGAAGAGTGGAAACAGGCGTTTGTCCCGTGGATAAGCTGTTGACAATCATCTCTACTGCATTTACGGATCCCAGGCGGATTAGGTCTTTGGCAGCTTTTGACCAGGTACGTTTAGCCAGGGGAAAGTCGCCTGTCATGGAGAAACACTCAATATCCCACGATGCAGTTAGGAAGGGTGCGGAAACACGTGGAGCCTTTATAGGTTTGATTTGTGTATAATCGCACTCGATAATAATATGTTTTTCGTCTTGTTCTGAGATGCTATGAATGCCTTCTTCTACACCGACCCAACCACAGGGTTGAATGTTTTGACCATGAAGAAAGCGAAGCATGGGATCAATGTTCGCTTCAAAGACCTCCACTGTTTTTCCCTTCCATACACCATCAAGTGGACGCTTTGTTGCAAAGTTCAGATTCTCATCTAAGAACAACCCACGAAGGTTGCGAAACAAACTGAGGGAGGGAATATGGATTTGAAGAAAGGGATAGGCCGTATTTGCCGTGAAGCCATAGAATATTTTTTTAGTAATGCGTTTAAAGGTAAGCTGACCCATTGGAATTCCTTGACGATTGATGTACTCTTTGATTGTGTCCACTGCCAAACTGGTTCTTTCCTCTGGTAGACGAATATACATGGTAGGATGGAATCCTGTGACATCGCAGCGAACCGGTATACCAGTTTCTGTAGCGCCAAACAGGTGGATCACAAATTCACGCGGTTGAGAGAAAGAGTGAGACACTTTCTTTTTCTTGCGTTTGTTCTGAAATTCTTCATCATCGCTTGCATCGGAATGAGACTCATAAGCAAGTTCTCGAACGTCCTCCTCCTCGGACTCGATACGCATATCATGCGATTGGATATCTAAGAGATGGAAGACAAAGGTAGAAGTCATGATTAAGGTTAGCTATTTTGTTACAAAAAGATAATTCAATTTTATGTACGCATGATATTTCTAATTACGTCGATTGCTACGCTTCTTGCTGTGTTTATTACGATGTGTTTTACGATGACGACGTTTCATCATGAGAGCAGATGTTGCAAGAAGAGCAGCAGTAGGTGCTAAAACATAGGCACTTCGTGCCATGGCATCATATAGACTTCCTCCTACTTTCTTATTTTCGGATAAATGATCATTGATGCTGTGAAGATCATGGCCTGTAGGTGGAGTAATAGGGAAAGCCTCATCTTGTGCCTGTGTCATAACAGAAAAAGAGTCTATATCACCAAGTGATTGTTTTGATGAACGTGCTGCCATACCTGATTGTTCCATTCCAACGGCTTGTTTTATATTGGGTTTAGCCGCTTTGGTAACGGGTTTAATGTTTGTATAACGCATCCCCTCTATATTTGTAGCAGGGCTGATGATTTCATTCTCGATAACATTCTCTACAAACTCTTCGACCGGTTCATTTCGTTCTACCATACTTAACATGGGGCGGTTGATGGATGGGTGATTGATAGACATTTTATTAATAGACATGCGATTGACGGATGGTTGTTTAACCATCGAGCCATTTACGGATGTGATTCCTGCATTTTCGGCAAGTGATCCCGATTCATTCATAACTCTTGTCATGGTTGGTGTGCTTTTAACAGCATCGATCTCTGTAACCTTATTACCCAAACGATCAACAAGAAGAATGCTTGGATAACCATCTACTTTAATTGGTTCTGCAGAGCGATTAATGCTGCTATTAATGGATGAATTTGCGTTATGTAGCATGGTTTCATTAAGCATAACGGCTTGAACGGATCGATTGGGGGATTTTGCAGCTTCTTTAAAATGCGGCATCATGTGATGACAATGGCCGCACCAATCGGCATATACCATAATCATTGTGATAGGACCTTCACGAATACGCTTTGTAAGTTCTCCCATCATGTTATTGGATCGTACATCCAGCGGAGGGAGAATTTTTCCAGAGGTAGACTGACGATGTCCCCGAACTGTTTTACGACCACGTCGTTTTGTTTTATAAGTTGTCATTCTACTTCTGGTATAGTTTATTAATATGTGGGCAAAATAGAGAGAATGCTAGAAAATTCTAATTTATTGACGATCTTCTTGCTATTGATCCTTGGATTTATTGTTTTATTCTTTTCAGGTCGTAAGTATCTAGAGCATTTTGAATCTCGGAATGCTCCTACGGGAATGAGTATGATTTATTAATATAGAGAACAGATAGAGGACATGATGGAGAATTCCAATTTATTGACCGTTTTTTTATTATTGATCATTGGATTCGTCGTTTTATTTTTTTCAGGACGTAAATATCTGGAACATTTTCAATCTCCTGATTCAAAACCACATGATCGATTTAATAATGATGGAACACCGGTTGAAAAAGTTCGTACTACCCTTAAACAACCGGACATGCCATATTTAATGGATCCAATTGATAATTTGGACGCATATGAGGTATCTGCTGTATATCAATTGCAGGGAACAAAGGAGGCTTCTAAGCGACAACTGAATGATGCAATGACCCGGTATCCGATTGACTGGTCAAATCAGGGACCCAATTCACAATATTTCCAAGAAAAACAGGGAGAATATGAACGAGAGAGTGCAGAGAAATCGAAGAATCCTCCTTCCAATGCGCCGTATCAACATATCGATGAGTCAGATCGCGCCATCCCTGACATGGAAGCCATTCAAGAGGAAGAGAAGAAAATTTTACAAACATATCAACCCAAGCACAGTAAGGGTCTGCTTCAGTATTCTGTTCAGGATGTGAAGCATCTTTTGCATAAAGTATATGATAAGAAGGGACTTATCCCAGTAATTAACAAGTCAAAACAGGGCGAAAACATTTGGGAAATTACGGAACTAAAAGAGAAGGATCCGAAGATCATATGGGAAGATGGTTCAAGTAGCGGTAACGAAGAACGTAATAAGATGACACAGCGTGGTGAAGAAACCATTATTGTTCCACCAGTTGCATCGGACTCCAATCTGGATCCATTTTTTCAACCAAGAGACAAGGTACGATCAGGTAAACAGGATTATACGCAGTGGACACCAGGTATGGAACGCATGTTTGCCCCGACCTACCCTGTCAAATCATGGTTTTAAGTTTGTTTGTATTTAAAATGACCCATTATATGTATTTCTTTTAAAAAAACATATGATTGGTAATATGATAACTTAAAATGGATTAGAACATGGTGTAGTAGATGGGAACTTATCTTTCGGTGCCATTTGTGGCAAAGAAAACAGTCGCATGCGAACCAGCAACTAAACAGGATTCTACGGAACAAGCGATCGAGGCAGTGACCAAGACAGAGGTCAAGGAAGAGATCACGCAGGAGGTTACACAACTTATGCAGAAAGTTGTGGAAAATCTTGAAGTCATCCAACAAATTAAGGAAGAGGCACCAGTCAAAGAAGAGAAGAAGGCAGAACCGCCCGTTCAACAAGTGAAAAAGGAGGAGGAAGAGGTAGTCGCTCCAGTCGAAGAGGAGAAGAAGGAAGAGGAGAAGAAGGAAGAACAGAAGATGTCGGATCAGACATTGAAGGAGTGCATGGAGATTGAGGCAACTATTGCAAAGGTATCTGTACCTGATTTAAAAATCAAAATCCCATTGGATGATGAGATTGCAGAGAATATAACAGTGATTCGTGCTCCTGAATTTCGTAATCAATTTAATTCAGAATCTCATGCCATAAAAAAGTTTAATAAGAAGCATCGCCGACATTAAACCATATCTTATCCAAACGTATTTTCAGATGCATAGCTTAATCGAAGAACACCATCCTCTCCTTTATGTTTGATGTATAATTCTCCAATAGTTGAACCAATCATTGGTAATGTATTTTCAATAAAAATGAAAACAGCCTGATCTGGTTTAAGAAGAAGCCATTTACGTATCATTAGTAAAAATTCGCCCATTTTATATTGTAACGGCACTAAAAATTTGCGCTTTCGCATTTCAGGTAAAGAGTCACGTGCATAGATTGATTTTGTAACAAACACGGGTACCTTATCAGGATGTTTTGAGCGAATCCGTTCTAATTCTCCTTCTCGTAGCTGAAGATCACTCATCTACTAGAGCGAATATTTTATAAGAACATAAACAAAACTCAAGCAAATAGTATTAATAATGTTTCTACTTGATACGCGTGAATCGGAGCTTATCCAACGAATTCCAGATGCCATTGTAAAACAGCTACCTGTTGGCGACATCTGGATCGGAACAAATGACCAAGGAATTCTAGAGGGAGGTCTTATTATTGAACGAAAATCCATTCGTGATCTAGAGGCATCAATCCTTGATGGTCGCTACAAAGAACAGCGTGGCAGAATTCTATCCCTTTGCCAAGAGAACAAATCACAACCCATGTATATTTTAGAGGGTTCATTGGCTTCTGGATCAGGACGGCTTCAAAAAAAGGCGCTGATGAAATTCATTCATCGCCTTATTTTTCATTATCAGATTCCTGTCATGCAGACACAATCGATTCAAGAAACAGCAGAACTCGTTCAAACATTGATTGAACAATGGAAAGATGATCCTGCCTCTCTACAACGAACGACTGAACTGGTTAAAGTAACAGATGGCATTCATATTCAAAAGAAAGTGAATGCGTCTGATCCGACACAATTTGCCATTGCCTGCTTGGCACAATGTCCAGGTGTATCCGTCAAAATGGCAGAGCAGCTTGTTCAAACCTTTGGTACATTTCAGGGAATCTTGAATGCATCTTCTGCAGAGTTGGAAGCAGTGAAAGTGGGAGCAAGAAAGCTAGGACCAGTTGTTTCGAAGCGATTACACGAGTTACTTCATACATAGATTACTCGCCTAAATAATGTTTCATCAAAATTACTTCCTTATGCTGAGCTTTAATAATTTCATCTAGTAAATGTTGAATGCTATTTGTATGTGTCTCTAGTTTTTTACTCATATGAATTGCCATAGAGTGATGAGGAATCATTCCACGCAAATATTGAATCTCCGTCACAAAAGCCTGAGTACGAATCAAGTAGAAGAAGAGTCCTGCAAGAAGAAGACCAAAGAAGACCTTTCCTGGATGAAGCATCAAGAGACCCATAAAAAAGAACATCCAACCTGTCATAAGACCTACCATATACAAATCATTCAGACTGAAATAGACATCCTCCCATTTCTGTGCCCAAACATTCATCGTAGAGGCAAAGCCAGCTAAGAAGCAGACTAAAAGCATCATTACATTTTGATCCATTTTACTCTAGCATCACATTTAAATTACCTTCTGAATAGTGATGAACCAAGAAAGATCCTAATCCAAATACAGTATCCACAAGTAACACGATATAGGCCATACGATTTCCTGATATTGCTAAATAAGCAAAAAATGACCATAAGAGCATATGGATGGGACGAAGATTCTTCCACCAAATGGTATCACCAAATACTTCTAAGCCTGTGTCACGCTTGCCTATAAAAAATATGTAGAACCATGCAGCGACTGGAAATAATGCCATGACTCCCATGATACATAGGAGCCAACCGGGTGCAAAATAGCTAGTGATGGTAAAAACAGATCGGGATCCAATGCATCCAAATAAAAATAGATAAAAGCGAATCTTGAGGATATTCATTCTAGCTAATTAAAGTAAATTATTAGGTTCGTCTTCTAACATTCTTCTCCATTTCTTTCCCTTTGTACTCGTATAGGATACAGCCGATGGAACAACCTCCTCTTTTGAATAGAAATACAGTAGTATTCTTCTTCTAGGATTAACAGGAATGCGTTCAGGATGTGCTAAGGCCGCTTTGGAGATTGTCGTTTGAAGTGTAACAAGTAACATACATTTTTCTTTTTCAGTTTCTGTAAATCGTCCTTCCCAGTCATCTACCAAGTGTACCATTCTAGAATGAAGTTGAAAAGCGTGGAGTCCCTTAAAGACATAAATTGGTACTTCTGGATATCTCTCAGTAGGGCCTGTTACCGTATGATTATCAATTATGCGTCGATCTTTTGCAGTTAGCATCTAATTAAATAAATAATTCTATCGATTAAAATAATCCATGGTAGACTTTGGCTGTACCACGGTATTTTGAGGATTGGAGAGATTCTGCAAGAAAGAGGTGGGAGGAATGTAATCGGCAGCAGAAGGTGGCGGAGGTCCAGCTGTCGGATTGGATAAGGGACGTTGTAGCACATTTTGAATGGCGGATGGTCGAGCCATGGGATAGGAACTACGTTGCATTTCGCCAGGTGTCTGAATCCGTACTTTGCGCTGGGACTTTCGACCAGCAATCAAACGACTGGCTTCTTTCTCTCTACGATCTGCCTCTGCTTGGGTTTTCTCGGCGGATTCTAACATGGCTGCCATGATCGGAGATTGCTCTACCAGATAGGATTTCTCATGATGAAGCCATGAGATATAAACCATATTTGGTGGTGTATAACGAACCTCATATCCAGCATGACGAAGTTGATAGACTAAATAGGTAACACAATCCTCCAAGTCAATCTTAGGTAGACCCAAGATAAATGGGGGAACCGTATACAATAGATAGCATTGAGAATTAGGTAATTTTGAAATCACTCGGATACGATTATAGATTTGTTCCAGGATCTTATTATAGGCACGTAGACGGGAGGCATCTTTTGATTTTCGTTTGTCGTAGAGATCCGCAGGATTTAATTGAGGCGTCTGCTCCATTGCTGTTTATAGAGAGCAATTCTATGACGTAGAATCCACACGCTTCTTTTTCTTCGTTTTTGAAATAGCTAAGCGGAGAGCTCGGCGAATTCCCTTCTCAAAAAACGAATGACCTGCATCCTCAATTACCTTCATGGTTGCATGAGGTAAAGCCTTTTTTAGTTCATAGGCACCCTCAACGGGACAAACAGAGTCATGACGTCCATGTACAATCGTAATCGGTATGTTTCGTAAACGACTAGCATTCTTGATAATTTGTCCTTCTACAATCCACCCATCATGAACAAAATAATGATTTTCTAACAAAGCAAGGGCAAGTGCTCCCTTCTTTGTTGTATCATCTTTGACAGGGAGGATTTGTGAAAGACGATCTTCCCATCCCCACCAGGCATCTGCGTAGCGTTGTTTATCAGAACTCTGTAGTTTTTTATGATAATAATCCATGATCTCTCTCCATCCTTTATGATGTAGACGTGGTGGTAATACGGCAATAAACTTTGCCCATTCATCGGGAAACAGACAGGATGCACCCCCTTCTTGATAGAGCCACTCTTGTGAGGCTTCATTCAATAAGCAAACACCTCTTAATAGAAGACCTGTTACACGAGAGGGATGGGTTTCTGCATATACGAGACCTAATGTGGTACCCCATGATCCGCCGCTGACAAACCATTTATCAAATCCAAAATGGATGCGAAGGGCTTCGATATCTTCCACGAGATCCCATGTGGTATTGTGTTCTAGGCAGCCAAAGGGTTTGGACTTACCGCATCCACGTTGATCAAACATAACGACACACCATTGTTTCAAATTGTAACTAGATAGATATTTTCGATTCATTCCACCACCGGGTCCACCGTGTAAGATAATGGCAGGACGGCCATGACCATGCATTTCATAATAGACAGAATGACCACCGCTTACAGGCAACCATCCCGATCGCATGTCTACCAAATGCGTACAAAAAGGATTGGCTCCCTATCTTCTTAGAGTAGGATGATCCCGTACCGCATGTATTTATCAGGTGGCGGGATCTGTGCTATGGCACATGTGGGTGCATTAGTAGAGTTATCAAAATATACACCATTGCATGCAGTAAAAGAATGGATGGGTGTATCGGCAGGATCTTTTGTAGCGATGTGTATTTGTATTGGTTTTACCTTAGAAGAGCTAACAGAAATATCGGTACGATTTGATTTTACAAATATTAAAGAGGTGGATTCGATTCCAGGATGGATTCTACATTTTGGACTCGATACAGGGGAACGACTACATCGTATGATTGAAGCATGTCTTCATGTCAAGGGATTGTCTTCTGATTTTACGTTTCAACAATGTTTTGAACAATTTGGCCTTTCTCTTCGTGTCATTGCAACGGATTTAAATGATGCTGTCACCAAAATCTTTAGCCCATATGATACTCCTGATTATTGTCTAGTGGATGCGGTTCATGCCTCCATGTCTGCCCCTTATTATTTTCAGCCCTTTCTATGTCCTGTGACTGGTCACTATTTGATAGATGGAGCAGTAATTAGTAATTATCCCTTGTTTGTTGTACCCAAGGAGGAACATACCAGAACGCTCAGTATTTTGATTCGAACTTCGGTGGAAAAAGTGGAGGAATTAATGGATCTCGAGATGGATGAACTGATTACACGTCCTATGAATATAGCATTACGAGAAAAAGTAAATATTGAAACTAAATTTTATGATGCACATTGCATCCAGATTCAACTGGGTGAAATTAACATTTTAGATTTTTCCTTTGATGAAGAGACAAAAAACAGGATCATTGAGAAAGGAAGGGATGCGGTGTTAGCATATGTAGAACAGGAACGGCCGAAGAAGCGCCGAAATTCCATTTAGAGTTTGGATGAAAATTTTGTCAAATACATACAAAAGGAAATAACAAGATCATTTCCTTTGGTATGATAGACAATTATTTTTGTATCGGGTTTTGCAACAATCACGCTATCAGGTTTGATTCGTATTTCACGTAGAAATCCATCTTTTTTTTCATAGTACACCATTTTTTCATTATTATTATTTTTAATCTTCGCAATGATATCACATTGTGGCGGAAAGGTGATATGAACGGTGCCATGATCCGGAAAATAGGAGATGTATTCGGAATAATCGGTAATATGCTGTAGATCAATTGTTTGTTGATAGACAATTCGTGTTTGTGGTATCGAATAAAGTGTTTTAAGAGCTTTTGATAGTGTAGTAATCAAGGGATCATAATGTAATGTCATTATCTTATTTATATAGATCGGGGGATTTCAAATTCATAAAATATACGTCGAGCATGGTTCTCGGATGGCTCGCTTTACCAAAATCTTATCTAAAATATCGGATAGTGGCATGTGAAAGGCACGCATGAGAAATGCAATCATTACCCCTGTACTTTTCTCCCTTCCATCATAGCAATGAAAGAGGAACTTTTTACTTTTGTGCATTTTCCATTCTTTTCGAACTTGACGAATTAATTCTGGTACCAGATCCACTTGTGTCGCTGGATCAGAGAGACCCACCGTGTAAATAACCTTGCCCTGATGCACCGTTCGTTCAATTTGACCCTCTTCCGTAGGATGATATGGATAATTGACATTAATGATGAAATCAAAGGGTTGATAGGATGTTGTCCAGTCACCAATAGCAATGGTGGGAAGAATCCAATCAAATGATTTTTTACTGTGAAACTGTCCAAGGAGTTCAAACATCGGAAAATGTTGTTTGATGATGTTTGCAGAGGGACAGATTGACATATTACAAGTATATGATTAACTGGGTTTAAATCAAGGTATTAATAATTGCTGTTTAAGAAATTTAGCACACCATCGTGTGTGCGTTCACCCGGATACTCCGTCTGATTGGCGCCATCTACAACCAAAATGGTGGGAAAACCTTTGATGGTGTATTTCTTAAGCTCTTCCTTGTCTCGATCTGCATCAAGGATCTGAACAGGAACCTTGCTTCCATCCTTCAAGGTCATAGGGGCGGCTGCCATTTTCTCAAATTCAGGGGCTGCCTTCTTGCAATGTCCGCACCAATCGGCCTTGCATACAACAACCTTCTTGGAAGAATCCTCAAATCCCTCATATTGACGACCTTCCATACGAAGAAGAAGCAGTAAAAGAATTAAGATTGCAATAAAAAGAATAATTGGGCGCATGTCTCTATCCTAGATAGCACATTTTATTCAATCTAAACCTATTTCGCATAGATTCTATAAGATGTTTCACTGGAGCCCATCGAATCATACCGTAGAAACGTGGATACCGCGTGGAGGATGGAATGCGATTTTTTCGGAGAAGAATAAACTACAAGGGGTCAATCTCTTTTTCTTTTTGAAGAAGAAGGGATATACCGACACAGTAGCCAATACATTAATGCACATGTATTTATTTAAACATAAATATGAACATTTACAATATTCGAAAGAACAGGAAAATATGTTAAAGGATGCATTGAAGGGTTAATAATTTAATATAAGTAGCAAATCATTTGGATTATATTTAATAACAGGATAATTTCCTCCTTGACATCGTTGAACAATACGTTTTAAGATTTGTAGCTGAGATGAATTGCATGCATTTTCTTCAGGTAATAATTTAATGATTTCAATCATTCTAAAAATAACATGGGTAACAGGATCACTCATATTAATGGTTGGATAGTGTATTGCAAATAACTGATCCATCTGTGTTCGTAACACATCATGCCTTTGTTTTTTGTACATTTGAAGCCGTTTTGTATTCTGACCCAAATTCTGTATAATACGTGCAGGAATTGTACTATATATTTCATTTCCGATTATCAGATTTATAAAATCATTAAATGGCATAAGTGAGATATCGATGTTATGTTTAAGATGAGAACTATTCCATGCGGTATTGAATCCTTTTCGCTGATACCATGATTGTCCTGATTGTAGAATTTCAAGCATAGCGAGGCTGACACCACATTTTTGATTACTATATGCAGAGGATGGGAAATAAATAGTACTTGCATCATCTAAGGTAACGTATCTCAATCTAAGATTACGTGCAATTTGTATAAAACGATCTAGTATTTGTGTTCCAGTAATGGGATCACATGAAGTTAGAAGTTCAACGTGCAGTTCATTATCCTCTAATTTAATAATAGCATGCGGATACCACTTATTTACATGCATTCCCTCCTCTGGACATCCTCTAATCTTAATACTTATTTCACTATAATCAGACCATTTTTCATAGTCTATTTCGAATCGTTCAGGATTAATTTCAGGAAAAAGTTGGATGACTATGGTTCGGATCGTGTCTAATAGTCCATTATTACGAATGCCTTTTCTCCGTTTTCTACTACGATTGTTATTACTACGATTGTTATTACTATTATTTCTATTATTATTATTATTACTACTATTATTATTATTACTATTATTATTTCGATTACTATTACGATTTTTCCTGCTTTTATTCAGGTTGTTCTTGTTCCTCGATGATGGCTCTGCTGCAGACATTCTTTATAAGGGTGAGAAATTATTCACTTGGTAGTAACATAAGTCCAAACATAGTTATGAAAAATAAGAAGGTAGAAATGAAAATGCCTGAGACCGTAAGTGCTCCACCTGAGGTGACAAATGGAGTAACTCCTCCGAAAATGCGCTGGAAAATAAGCGATGTCTCAGGATTAGCAAATAAGAAAAATACGAGTGCACTATAAAAGCTGTATTTCGCTTTTAGTAATACACGGTTGAAACTAAAGGATGGCTTCTCGGGCTTTTCATTGTCGGATCCCATTCTACTTAGGCATATGTTCTTTGAATGCAATTAAAATACTCAATGCAAGTTCGGCATTATTGTAAATCACATATGGTTTTTGTTTGACCATCTGTTCAAAATAGAGCGTCATCTTTTTTGCATCATTAAAATAATTAGCAGGCGTGGTTCCTGTGAATCCTGATTGACCTGGGTTGACCGTACGATAGTCAATTTCATAGTTCTTCATGGGAATGTTTTTCGAACTACTATTTACTTCCGCCCCTAGAAGCCCCGCACTTTCTGCGGATGTACAAACAATGTAGAGATCCTCTTTCTTAAAGAGTCCCTTCATTGAATCATAGACTGCCTTTTTATCCTCTTCAACAATATCCTTACCATGATTGTGAATAAATTCAGGATATTCTGGGGGAAATGTAAAATTGGTACCCATGACGAAAAATTGCAGATAAGGTAGCAAATGGGGATCTTTGTAGGATGGATCTCGCGTATCGGTGAGCAATGACGACAGACGAACGTTAGGTAAGCTAAACAGTTGTTGCTGGAATTGTTTTTTCATGGTATCATCTTCCATTGTTCCAACATGAATTGCAGTACGATTAAGGCGTGTCTTAATAAATCCAAGAAGATCACCAGGCACATTGCGAATACGATAAATACCATACTGATAGGCTCCCTCTTTTGATACTGTTTTCTGAAGTTGAATACAGAGATGAAGCAAAATAATGGGGTGAGTAATATTAATGGATTCATCCTTCTTTAATGTAACATCCTTCTCTAACATCGTATAAATAGGGTCGTACATGATACGAAAATGATCAAATAAGGGTGTCATGGCACTATACATGGATTTTCGGAGTTGTATAAAATCAGAGGTTAACCCTGATCCACCCTGTTGAGTGGAAGGAACAATCGTAACCTTCTTAGAAAGAGGTGGAAAGGGATTTTTCATGATCCATTTATCTGCTTTTGCAATGGCTTGTTCACCCAAATTATCAGGGTCGGCACTTTGCAAAATTCGCTTCGTTTGAAGCAGTTGTAAGAGCTTAGGAACCATTAATTTTGTCTTTTCATCCGATGTTTCTTCTTCTACTTCCATTACCATTTTCTTGGCCTCTTCCAGTGCATTAGGAAGTGTTTCTTTCTGAGCCATTTCATTCAAACGGATCTTCTTAAAATAATTAAATGAATTGTTGCTTACTGTTCCATCTGATTCTTTGATGCTCTTTACTAAATCACCAACTGACATCATCTCTAATTTTTTAACCATGGCTGCCCAATCACATTCAATATCCTTTGGTACTTTATCAGGATGAAATAAATACCATGTCATTTCAAGAACCAACTGAAAGATTTTATCGCGATCGGTCGAAAGATCAACAAGTGCTTCTTTGTCTTTCTTGCATTCTTCGGATATGGTATTGGCGACCATTTCTGCATCACCAATATCAAGTAAGATCTTCTGAATATTTGCATAAATTCGCTGAAGTTTCTGCTTATTGAGTTGACTACTGGTGAAATTCTTATTTTGTTTTAATTGGCCAAGGCGTTTCTTTAAAATGGTAACTAATTTTGCCTTGTCTTTCTTTCCATCATCTCCATGAAATTCAATTCCCGCCGTTTCTCCCATTCGTAAGTATAGATATTGTCGAAGAATACGCTCTGTCTCACGATCATTACCAAATGTTTTGATAAAATCATGATAATTATTGTATCCCAAATTTAAATGTCGGTTTCCCATGTGATAACGATCGCCACCTACGTCGACTACCATGGGTAGATTGGGAAGAGGTTCTTGGCTATGACTCAATAGATTTAACTCGTTGTTAGAAACATTCATTGTACCTATCTTCTGATTCGGATTTTATTATCAAATTAAAACACTTTATAAAATTGACAAGGCGAATCATATAAAGACAAATCACCAATTCTATTATCATGCACGCCTATCCTGCCGAAAATTCTAAAATCTTCAATCCATGGAACGCAAAGAATCGGGAGATCACTCCATCTGATGCTCTTCCGATTCTGAGACGATATGGCTGGAAGGGTCGTTTCAATAACTTCAATCTCTTTGCCCAAGCGTGTTGTCATAAATCCTATGTGGATCGTCCTGAACTATGGCAGGATCAGATGGAACACGGAGAGGAGATTATCATTGCTCCACGTCCCGATGATTGTCTTCCATTAAAAAAGTGCGACAATGAAGAGTTAGAATATCTGGGTGATCGTGTACTTGGCTTGGTCATTGCCTCTTATGTTACCAAGCGCTATCCAGGTCAGGGTGAGGGTTTCCTAACCCGTATTCTTTCCCGTATCGTAAATAATAAACAACTGGGAAAGCTGGCAAAACAGGTCGGCATGGGACCATGGATCATTCTTAGCCGTCATATGGAAGAGGTCTGCGATGGCAGAAACAATCTACGTGTTCTTGGTTCCATGTTTGAAGCCTGGTTTGGAGCCTTGTATTTACAAGAAGAGGATTGTGGTAGGGGTCTGCAGCAATGCAATGACTTCTTGGTGCGAATTATTGAAAAACATATTGACTTTGTGCAGATTATCATTGAGGACACGAACTACAAGGATCAGCTGCTTCGCAAGTTCCAGGCGCTCTATCATACCCCGCCCCGTTATAAGGAAATCGCGATTGTGGGACCTCCTCATGATCGAATCTTTACCATGGGCGTCCTTGATCCCGATGACCATATTCTTACTACCGCAACTGCGCGAAATAAGAAGGTGGCAGAACAGGAGGCCTCACGTGCTGCATTGGAGCTTCTAGATCCAACCTTAAAAGACGATGAGACACGATTGATTGGAAAACTTCAGAAGTAACTATAAGCCTCCATCTTTATTTTTTATGGTATAATAGAATGGACGCCAGCAAGATTACTGAGCTTCTACAAAAGCAAAATACACGTTATATTAATCGCAGTCAAACAGTGGATTCAAGCACAATGATTTGGATGAATCAGATTCGATCTTCCAAATACATCAAAGGAGTGGCTACATGCACGGGTCTACAAAATACGAATGTTCCGACGCAACCCGCTTGCTCATTAGGTAATGGAATCAATACATATGGTGGACAAGGAAAACAGATGACACTCATTACGGGATCCTCTCAACAGTATCCAAGTGTGTTGGCAGGTGCTGATGGAAGTGCTTCTCGAATTTATTCAGTAGATACGATTCTCTTACAGAAGGCTGGTCGTAATTTTTGTGCAGGAACCATTGTCCCACAGGATTCGTATACTGTGCTACCCGCATGTGATTGTACAAATACAAATGGACCCGATGCAAATAATCCAACTGTTACAGGCAATGGAAAACTAACAGGTAATCCAAATGATTTGACAGTGAATAATCAAAGCAACCCATATTTGCCACCATTTGATACATATTATCGTTTCAAGAATAAGCTGGTATCACAACCAGTGCAAGATCAGAATCAGAAACATTTTGTAAAACAGTGTCATACTCGTTTTCCTGATGCGAACAATGGAATCAATGTACTATGTACGGACTGCCAGTCATTAGGTTATAAAACATGTGATGGATGCATTCTTGAACAATAATCTCATTTAGTCACATAGAATGTGTTATGATGAGAATATAGTTTCTTATTAGAGTGTAGAGATGGCAGAACAACCCAAACCAAAAGAGGCAAAAGCCTTAGAGTCGGCAAAAGCCTTAGAACCTGTGAAGCGTCGAGGTGTGCAAGCCAAACGTAGTAGTGTAGCACAAATTGCACCCGCATCTGTTCTTGCCGAAGTAGCCAAACCTGTTCCAACTAGTCAATTGGTACCTAGTGGACAATCCTTTAAAGGTATTCCAGAAGCTGCCAAAAAAGAACCCAAAAAAGCGAATCCACTGATTCAGCCAGGAATTGTTTCCCTCCCTCAACAGCCTCTTGCTGGACAGTCATTGCCCAAACCATCTATTTCTCGTAAGAAGAAGCCATTAGCACATGCGAAAGCCACCGCTAATTACCGTCCTCGGCATGAAGTGATGGATCCTGATTTGGATACACTATTAGAGGATTCTGATCCAATTCTCAAAGAATACTACGAGAAACAAAATGAAATTCAATCAGCCAATCCATATGTTACCGATACAGAAATCTACATACCTCAGTCACGCAAGGGGTTTTATCGATTTATTCAGGATAACTATCAAGAGTTTGAGCTTCAATCACAAATGAAAGGCGACATTGATGAAGATGCCTGCGCTAAGCTGGGCGCTAGCACAGGAGCCGCTGTTGAGGCCTTCTTATATCAAAAGTTTATTCGTGAATACATTCGAAATGCCGCTCCCTATCGTGGTGTTCTTGTATATCATGGTCTTGGTTCAGGTAAGACATGTAGTGCCATTGCTGCTGCAGAAGCCATCTATGGTACTTCAAACAAGAAGATCATTGTCATGACACCTGCATCATTGCGTGGTAATTTTATGTCCGAGGTATCCTTTTGTGGATTTCGTCATTTTAATGTGCACAATCATTGGATTTATATTCCAATAGAGAAAGATAGCATTGAATACATTTATGCCTATTCTATTTTGTCCTTATCAGAGACATTTTTGAAGCGTGTTCTGGGACGAGAGGACGCACGTCGTGGTATCTGGATTCCTGATTTTACACAAGAGGAGAATTATAATGACCTAGAACAACAAGAGCGTGATGATATTCGAGAGCAGCTTACACAAATGATCGATTCGCGTATTACCTTTATTAGTTATAATGGTATTTCTGCTGCAAAATTAAAAGAATATGCCTGTCAAAAGGATGCAGAGGGGCATCGCTTTTTTGATAACAAGGTGATTGTAGTGGATGAAATTCATAATTTGACACGTTTGATGCAGGGTAACATTTTGCCTTATATTATGAAGCGCAAGGGTCGTGCTCGTAAGATTCCACCTGAACCGATTATTCCTGGTAAATGGGAGCCGACACTTTGCGGACGTGAGGAGAATTACAAGCGTGCTTATTTATTTTATCGACTGTTATCCGATGCACGCAATTCCAAAATCATTGGCTTATCGGGCACACCTCTTATTAATTTTCCAGAAGAGCTTGGCATTTTAGCAAATTTATTGGCAGGATATACAGAATGTGCCGAGCTTATTTTACGATCAGTAGACAAAAATGTAATGGATCAATGTAAGGAAATTGTAGAAGCAGAACCACGCGTTGATATTTTACGATTCAAGACATTAAATCAGCAAATGTCAGTTCTTATTTCTGTATTTAATGAGGGATATGAACGTGTGATGAACGATACAGATGAATTTATTGGTGTTCGATATAATGCAGAAGCACAAGATGGTATTCGAGAAGTATATGGGCGAATTAAGATGAAATTACAGGCAGCGGGGTTGCCTATTGGAGAAGAGACCTATGTTTCCTATCCACGCTTGCCGATTGATGATGAAACATTTGAGCAGGAATTTATTGATGGAGATTTAACTATTAAAAATAAGGTTGTGATGCAAAAGCGTCTTACTGGTCTTATTTCTTATTACAGAGGGTCAAAGGAGGAATATATGCCCCGTGTGGTAAAAGATGAAGTCGTAAAATGTGAATTGAGTGAATATGCGCTTCCATTATATATTAAGATTAGAAAGGGAGAAATTGAGGGTGAAATTGGAAAGGAGAAGGAGCCTGGTGATATCTTTGCTCTCGTGGAGGTCTTTGCCAAGATGAAAAACCCATCTAGTTATCGATTTCGCAGTCGTGCGGTGTGCAACTTTGCCTTTCCCACATCAATTGGTCGTCCTTTTCCAAATTCGAAAGAAGTAGATGAAGAAGTTGCACCGATCAAAGAAGATATTGCAGTTAGCGAACAAGTTGGAGAAGAAGAAATAACGGAAAAGGAACAGGCAGAACTGGAGAGATTATTAGCAGAAGAAGAGGAAGCTGCTGAAAATGTTATTTCAGAAGTGAATGAGGGAGAAGTGAAAGAGGAACTAGAAGATCAAGAAGATCAAGAAGATCAAGAAGATAATTTGTTAAAGGAATTTGATCTTGATCAGCTGGCAGAAATGGTAGAAAACTCAAAAGAGGATCCTGAAATGATGAGTATACTACGTGATGAATATGAGCGAAGAAAGTTACCCTTTCTTAATGACCCTATATCCAATTCCAATGTATCCTATTTGAAAGAACTACGTACACTTGATCCCGCAGATTTATCAGAATTATTAGCAGAAGAAACAGATGAAAAAGTTCAAGCATTAATGAAGTTTGTTATTGCGGAAAAGAGCCAGAAAGGCGGAAGTGAAGAGGATGAAATTCGAGAGATGTTACGTGAATTTACAAATGCGGAGTTGATTGAAGGATGGGAAGGTAATGACGGTATTCTGCGTCCACTGATTGAAGAGATTATGAAAGAGAAAGGTGTTGCCGTTCCTGGTTCAGATTCTGCTGCTAGTCCAGCAGTCATTGAAAATAATGCTGCAATTTTTGAGCAAATCAAGGATGAATTACGTAAACTTAGCCGAGAGGATTTACTGAGTGCATGGGAAACATCAGATGATGACATGAGACCATTGATTCAAGAGATTATGAAAGAGAAAGGCATTTCTATCCCTAAAGCGGTATTACCATACAAAGATCGAATTATTCGAGCCATGAAGAAATTAAATGAGAAACGCAATATATTTATGCGTCTTGGTAAATATCCAGGCGAATCCAATCGTCTTGGTCAATTCTCTACGAAGTTAGATGCCATTCTGCGTCGCATTCAGGCTTCAAAAGGTAGCAATCTTGTCTATTCACAATTCAAAACGGTTGAAGGAATGGGTGTGCTTGGTATTGCACTTAAGGCCAATGGATATGCAGAGATTCGAATTGATGGCACGGATCTAAATCCACGTTTCTCAGATGAAACCATATTATCCTTTCTTGAAAATCCACAGCAAAAGCGTTTCATTCTTTTTACTGGAGAGGGATCACGTGAGCGAAGAACTCTGATTCTCAATATTTTTAACGGTAATTTTGATAAGTTGCCTGAAGAGATGCGTGAAGTATTAGAATCACAGTTTGCTGAGAATCGAAATACCAGAGGAGAGATCTGCTGGGTCATTGGAATTACAGGTGCAGGTGCAGAAGGTATTTCACTCAAGTGCTGCCGCGCGGTTCATATTATGGAGCCCTACTGGAATAATGTTCGTCTAGATCAGGTGAAGGGTCGTGCTATTCGTATTTGTTCACATAAGGATTTGCCATTTAAGGAGCGTGATGTCGAGATTTATACCTATTATTCGGTCTTCTCAGATGATCAAAAGAAGACACTAGATATGACTCTTCGTACCACAGATAATTCGGAAACTTCAGATGAGAAAGTATTTAAGGTGGGTCTTCGAAAAGATAAAGTGAATCAAGAGCTTCTTACTATGATGAAAGAGAGTGCAGTAGATTGTGAATTGAATGAGGCGGATAATGATGGTGTTCAATGCTTGGTTATTGATGGAAAACCAGATCAGTACTTATTTGATCCAGATTTGCAGGTGGATAAGTTATTAACCAGCATGGAACTCAAAGAAGAGAAAAAGAAACCGGTTCAATCATCTGTTGCATTTTCTAGTGTAGCAGCTCCGCCACCCTCAGCAAAGAAGACATCTGTGCCTGTGATGGAATGGGGACAAGAGCGATATCTTCTTTCACCCAAAGATGGATCGGGTGGTTTAATCATGAACATTTATCATTTTGAAGACAAAAAGCTTCGTATTCCGATTGGCACCATTGCAGTTAATCCTCTTACACGAGATTTAAGAGGATCCGCGCCAGTTTTTAAGTAATCTATTAGATTTATGTTATAAATACATGTAGAATACGTTAATATTTATCAGGATATTCATTTGGATACTGAGTATAGATCCAATCGTTCAAGCAATCACGGTAGAGGTCATTATTTGATGCAGTATGATCAAAGAAATGAATCCAGGCAAGATCAAAATTAAATGCACTTGAGGCATAGGCGGATGGCCAATCTCCGCGATCATGAAAGCCTTGTTGGCCGATCATGACAGTGCAGTGTTCGCCAGGTTGTCCTGGTGCGGGTGACCAGGATCCATTTTTGGAATAGAGAGGGCGTCCTTCATTTACTGTACGATTTCCATATTTACCAGAGGTTCCCTGACTGCTAAGCATAGCATCCATATCAATCATTGTAAAATCAATTGAACTTCCATTATTATTGAAAATATACAAGTACCATTTATTGATTTGGAATGGACCACCAAAGTCCATGCCTCCTTGGCCAATATTGGATTCAAGTCCAATATGAAAGGTACTTCCATTCTTAGGTATAGCAACAATTGATAAAAATTTACCGGGTCCCATGGATAATTTAATAAGGGTTTCTTTTACAGGCATGGTAACGGCACGCATTGCAACTGTCATTGTTTTCCAGCTCTGAAAGCAGACATTATACATATCGATACGTGAATTAAGATTATTCAAACGAACAAATGGTATTTTTCCAGGAACTGATACCAATTCATCGGTTCTTGCATGAGAGTCAATACCAACCAATCCAAGAAATCGACTAAATAGATTTGGATTACGCAATTCATACAATCCAGTTCCCCAATGATTGCCATAATTCAAAAAAGGAGCATTACGCTCACAAGTAAGAGAAAGATGAGGATAAGAGAAATCGGCAGCTCCTTGACAGTTTATTCCATTAAACTGAAATGCACTCCAACCGCCGCCCGCATCTTCATAGTAGAGACGGGTAATATTGGGTGTACTTGTCTTGAATTTGGTGCATTGATTAGATTGATACCAGGTAGGTCCTTGATATCCCATATTGCTAAACCATCCCTCACTATCATGGGTGCGTTCACTTGGATTAAAGATTTGCCAGTCTTGACCAACCGGTTGATTTACCATGATTGAAAATCCATCATCGATAAGAACTTTCCATTTTACGGAATAGTCGGTTTTGGCACGAATATCGGTCAATTGCATACAGGCTCCATACTGTCCTTGATCTGGTCTTCGATTACCAGATGGTCCATAATATTGAAAAAAATCTTTAACAATCTCTCGTTTTAAAAACCCATTGATTTGATTGACATTTCCTGGCTGCTGAATAAACCAAAACACTTCTACGCCTTGTGCATAAGGAGCTCGTTGAATTTGCATCTCAGGTACAATTCCCAGAACCTTGATCATCGCATTTCGCTGTGTATTGTAATCCACAAATCCATCCGCATTTCCCTTCATTTCACCAATTAGTTTTTGAAGATATTGTTTTACGCCACCCCATGTTCCCTGAGCATTGTAGACATTTGAGTTAGCAGCAGAGGGATACATAGAGCCAGCCGGCTGACCTCCCATTTTCAAGAAGAGACGCTGCAAGCAGTCCATTTCAAATGGTGCGGGGCTTCCATCTGATAATTCAATGCAATGATCATATCCACTAATCGCTCCGCGATTAAGGCAGAGGTCACGAGCGGAAGATCCTGCTGCCGTATTGGGATCTAACTTAGCATTGACTGCAAGTTTGCGAACCTCATTCAGCACCGCCGTAATTGTTCCTTTGCCTTGTGAGAGAAGATCCATATTTAGAGGAGGATTTACCGTACGATTGTACATTTTTACAGCATCGCTATCACGAATGTGAAACATATAGTCATTTGCGGGAGGGTTGCTATTGAGCGCGATAGCAAGAGTTCCATTGTTACTGCAGCCAGCGGATGTTACTTGACGATATAAGCATGCAGCGGATAAGCGGCCATCAACTGGATCGCAGGTGCGATCTACAATAGGTTGTGGGCCTGCAGCAGGTGGTGGTGGGGGCGGGCATTGACTCATATTTCGAGCAAGAGAAGAGGGTGTGCATCCTCCACGGGGATCATTGGGATATAATGGATTACCATGGCGATCAATCGGAATACCTTGATTTGTATCGGTACAATATCCACATGATCCTGCATAGGGGTCACTTTCAACATCATTACAATCTTTTAATGCCTTGCAGCGATCCATGAGAACTGTCTTCTTTGCCAATTGTAGGTCAAAGAACCATTTCTTATAGGATGGTGCATCAAATCCTGGAAGGGGACCTTTATTATTTCCAATCATTCCACGAGATAGAATGGGATAGGGGCTGCCTTGATTGGGCTGGGTATAGATCCAACCGCAGCCAATAGAGGTATTCGGATTTTGACTGGAAATGAGGTCATCAAGAGATGAAATTTCGCATTGACCTGCAAGATCGGCTAGAGTGGGATTGACTGGATTTCGAAAGATTTGATTGGGAACTTTAACAGGAGGATTTAAATAATCTTTTGATCCGCCATCTATGCTTTGAACGGCCACATCAAACCCAGGCAGACCGGAAGTAGCTGATGGAATAATATTAGGGAGACTATCAAAATAATTTTGCTGTTTGGCTACAAAATCGGCATGGGGGTTACCCTGAAAAGCTTCGGCTAGCTGACGAAACATCCTATTCTTGTCTTCGTTTGTATTTATTAGAAAAAATAAACGATTACGAATTTTAAAAAGATTTACTGATTTAACCAGCCACCTTGTCTCCATCCTGTTCCTGTCTTTTTACAGACACATGTTGACACGCCTGGTTGAAAGTTGAATGTTGAATAACAATCTCTGATACCAGGTCCTACATCTGCACATGCAGCACCATTCCAGTCATCAGGCAATTCATTGTTCCATGAACCACCACCTGCACCACTGCAGTAACGCTCACATGTAGTTGTTCCATTGTTACCATAGATGTTCTTCTTTTCGGGAGGAGTAGTCGTATCTTCATCTTTAATGATATACACATCATTTGCCCAGCCTCCACCTTTTCCTTGACCTCTGCATGCATTGGAACGTCCATACTTTTTGTATCCTGATTCATCGGGTGCGGTTGCGCACCATCCACCATCTTGTACACCAAATACTTTATGACCACGATCCTTGGCAACTTGATAGCATTTATTAATAGCATCCGAGCGAGCCTGATACCCGTCATTAATTCGAGGATCGGAACCATCTGCTTGTGGAATGGCGCGATTACCCGTATCTGCCCAACAGCCTGCATGAGTATAGCCAGGCGTAGGCTTGTCTCCATTCAAATCCGGATAGACACCTTTAGAAGGTGGAAAATAGGTATAGGTCTGATTGACGCTAATAATCGGTGCCGAGTTGTACACGGGTTTCATTTGACCATTTAGAATAATCAATGTCGTACCGAGAACACGTTCTAAGCAGCAATCATGACGATTGGTTAATACAACTTTATAGATGGGCGTCACAGCACCGAGATCTACCATCACCCATGGAACATCTCCACAACTGGTGTGAACAAAGGTATTACCGCCGCCATCTACAAAGTTTCGTTCAGGGAAGATACCACCCCAATAGCCTGCGCTAGAGCGTGACACATGTGTATTGGGTGTAACGATTCCTGTTGAATCATCTTGAGAGGTGTAGACTTGAACTTGTGCCAGATTCAAACATTCTACATGATTATACTGGAAACGGATATAACGTCCTTGAGTTAGGGCACTTCCACCGCAGCATTTTGCTAACCGTTCCCATCCGCTGGGGTCGCGCTTTGTACCCCAATCGGGCAAATAGTTTGCCACTTCGGTATGAGTTTTGCAGTATCGATTATCGCCACGATTTAAGGTAAGCCATTCATTATCGGCATCTCCTACTGCAATCCAGTTGTCTCCTGGAAATTCAGAGGTGAGTTCGGGATTGATTACTATGCGGCTGGCCATGTCACAAATTTCACTCGACTCGCAAAGACGTTGACCCTTGCTTTCACAGTATTGTTTCATATCTGCATAGCTCTTGGTAGGTTGTCCAGCGGGAACACGAACTTCAAAGTCATTCTTATTAGAAGTGGTGGGTTTCAAATTGACACCATAGGCTTGGCTAATAGCATCGGCACGTTCGGAATTCTTTTTCGAATTGTCATTAGCCAAGCGATTGATGGCATCATATTTTTGTTTGATTTCACCAATGCTTCCTGCATTTGCAACGGCAGCTTGACCAGATGGTGTCATAGGATCCATAGGTGCACCTGGATAGTTATAGGTAGTGGCATTGATAAAGTTCTCTTGATTTGTAAACCCTTCTTTTGATCCCAGTGCACTTGCCACTTGGCTGGCAGGAAGGGTGTAGGTTGCACCGACGTGTGATCCAATACCTTGGTTGCTATACAAGTAGGCAGCGCATGCTTGTGAAATGGGGGCATCTCCGCCAGGTCCATCGCATGGTGAATTGATGGGGATGCCTGTGGCATACATGGAGGCGCTGTTCCATTCGGGGATAGAGAGCATTTGTCCAGAAGAGTTCTTGCCTGTGAGTGCTTTTTGCATGATATCTGTAAGATTATCCACAATTGTATCAATATCGACAGCTTGTCCATTTGGTTTTTGAAGGGCATCTGCCTTTGCCTGTGTATCGGGATAGCCTGATCCATCGGGTGTACCACCAAGTGCAATCCAACGAGATTGGAGGCATTCCAATTTATAATTGCCTGGTGCGTTATTCTTGCCAAAGCAGGGATCAGATTCCAGAAAGGCTGCGGATTCGGCTTTTGTAATAATGGGGCCATTATCGCATGCAAGTGCATCCCCATCAAACATATTAATGAAGGAGAAGGGCATGAGACAGGATAGGTTGATATTGGTCTTACCCTTTCCTGGAACCATAGCAGAGCATCGGAATCCATTAAAATTTTTAGTACCTGTGATACGGGGTTTTGCACCAGTTTCTGTATCACTTTGAACAAGGTTACGAATATCAAGTTTAAATGTGCCACGAGCGGTAGGACCTTCAAGGAAGCCACATAGATAGTAGGGTGGCGGATTGGAACTGGGGACAACATTAATAACGAAGGTACTACCTTCTGTGTCTTCTGGAATAACAATCTTAGTTCCGCCACTCAGGGTTAATTCCGTTTGTTGTAAAGAAAGGGCAGATTTGGAGCTGGTTACAGTGACTTTTCCATTTCCAAAAAGATTAAGAGTAGAGGGAAGGCGGCCTGTCTTAGAACCTACACGGCTAAAGTTCTGAGAGGTATAGCATTGAGTGCAGTTGGGTGAATTAAAACTTTGTTTGGTATTGCAATCCACTTTCTCTTTCACCACAATGCAGCTATCTTTTGTGATACCAAATGTACCAGGTTTTGCAGTACCGAGGGTTGGACGATAGACCTTATAGGGGTCATATGGTGGTCCACCTGTTTCTTCCACGTTAGCTGCCATTTGAATCTGTTGTTCACGATTATCAGGAGAAATATATAATCCACCAACATGAGGCTTTCCTCCTGCATCAGTTCCTTCGATATCAAAACTCATACCACAATTATTGTTAACAAACTGGGGATCATCGAATGCAGCACATGTGTTAGGTGCTTTTTGGCAATAGGATGCCTGTCTTAACCCGTTTGGTAAATTCTCTGGAATTCTGACGTTATTGGGTTGAGCCAGGGTATGACCATCGGGACCAGGTGTTGTAGATAGACCATTGAGGGACTGTTTAATTGTATTGGAACTAACTGGATTAATATCAATGGATGGATCGGTTAAATTAAACATGTTAGTCATTTTGCTAAACTTCGTAGCAGATTCACTTGTTAACTTATCATGACCACCAACCGGGACATTATCGAAGCCCTCGTAAAAGGATTTACTGTATAAAAAAAGTACAGTAATTGCGATTATAAATAATAATATAATGTTAAAAAACATTATTATCTACTGGATAGAAAGAATAAAATGATTTGCATTACTCCTTAGTAATTATTATCGGGGCGAAGTTGAGGAAGAGAATCCATTTCGCGAGTAATAATACGAAAGACGAGATTGAGCTGTTTATTTAGGTTAATAAGACGACAGGGAGATTGAAGGCCGATTCCAAAAGCATTCAGTGTGGCTCCAAAGGTTGTACCAAAAGAGTTGAGAAGAACACTGCCTGTGGTTGGATCCTGGTAGGGTGCTTGAATCACGATAAAATTAGCATAACCTACATCATTAAATCCATCTTTTAGTGTTGTTGATGTATTGCTAAAGGCAGATGATACAATGATATGACCTTCTGGACGATTGATCCAATTGCAGAAGGCGCGAAGATTTTGGCCATAGGTTGGATCATTCAGAGCTGCATCTGAATAGTTATAACCACTAATTTGGATACGATCGCCTACACATGCCTCAAACTTGCTAAAATACTTCTGGGTATTAATATAAAAGTTGGCGGGATCACCTGATGCCGCAGGAACAAGTACATTATATTGATTTGCTGTAGCCAATTGAACATTAAAAGGAAAAGTTGTTCCATAGGTGCTACCTGATTGAGGTGCAATGATACCGCCGATATCGAAGGTATCTGGAGACGTACTTACGAGTTCACCATTGGGGCGGCGAAGATCAATGCTCATTTTTTGAAGGGTGGCGAGGGGTGTCGGGTAGTATTCTTTTTGGCATTTCATAAACTTTGGAATCATAGCTAAAAATCCGCGTGTCTGTGTACCCTGTGTACTATAATCAGAGATCCACTGTGCATCATATTGTAGAACACTAAAGCTGCGATCCAGAAAATTATCTGTGCCGTAATTATTGTTTTCGAGTTCAGCCACACGAAGAGAGATGTAGGGTAAATTGAGAATATTATCCTGATAGCCAGTAGTAGTACCTTGAATATTACGATTAACAGATACATGTAAGCCTTCACCAGGCATAATGGCTTTTATGAATTCGATGCGAACAATGTTTTTGAATTTCTGCTGGGCGGCGAGAGTGGGTCCAAAGCTCTGACCATTTGCAGCTGGATCGAAGTTCACAGTAAAATTATAGCGATTCTCCTTGCTATTACGGAGCCAGTCACGATCTGCTGAATAGATAAAGAGATTGTTCTCGACTTCGCGGTAGCTAATGACGGATTCCTCACGAATGATGTTGTTTTGTGGCAGATTGTTAATGATAGGGCTAGATAATGTTGGATTAATCGTAGTTGGATTACCGTTGGCTTGTCCTAGATCACGTGGGTTCATGCCATCAAAGGATCCTACTGCACCAACTAGCAGATCACGTCGATCGGGTAGAACCATCAGAGGCATATCGGACATAGGAGGACGAGGTGCCATATTTTGTGCACGTTGTACCAATGCCAGTTCAGTATTGCGATTCTGTTGATCTTGTTGGGAGCGGAAGATACTATCGGCTTGGACACGGTTTTGTAGACCGGCATCTGCCTTTGCTAGTTCCGAATTTTGGGAATGTAGCATTTCCATTTCTCTCTTTTTCTTGGCGAGCTCAAACAGTTCAGCCGCGGGTGGGCTGTCTTCCGTAAGTGAAATGCGAAAATCGGGAGTGGAGGATGGTAGAGCTTTAACTTCATTACGTTCTTGTGTAAGGCGTTCAAATCGCTGTGATGTTTCTTGAAAAAGATTGTTGTCCATTACATTTTTTACTGGATTCGCATTTTTGGTGACTTCTTTGCGTTGTAGGTACTGAGAAAAGTCTTTGGCACACGTACCCAGTACTTCTTTATTTAAAATGCTAAGGGGTTTTTCGCCTTGTTTCTCATAGACTTGAGTGCAATAGTGGTTGAGTGTCTTGTCGAGACGATCGAGTTGTTGATCGTTAAGAGGTGACCCATTGCGTGCTTCAAAATCTTGGATCAAGACGGTTTGGAGAGTACGATAGTTCCTTTCGCTAAAAAAGACTGCTCGTACAGGTTCTTGTTTAGAAGCCGGGCGATACATTACTACCATTACCGTATAATTCTTTTATGTGCTTTTTGCTACAAAATGAATTATATAGCGATTGTAGTAATTTTAGCTTTAAGAAAGAAGAAGAGTAATACTTCCGGATTTTGGCGTTAAGAAAGAAGAAGTGTAATATTTCCAGATTTTGGTTATTGTATTGATCATGACTTTTTATTCCTTCCAAGTTTTAATCATATTTCATTTAGAATTATATATCTAGTATCAATATAATGAGCAAACTTCAATATTTGGTAACGGCAGGGGTTAACAAATATCTAAACGTAAGAGTTTGGGAGAATTCCATCGATGATCATGATTACGCTACGGGACGGAGCAGATTGTTTAGCAACTCTCTATATTCGCGTATACTTGATGAGTATACAGATATGGTTGATGATGATGATACATATGACTACTATCACAAGTTTGAGAACTTGCCAGCTCGATTAAAGAAGCTACTCGAAAAACAAGGCTTAGAAGTAGTTGAATTTAAAGATGAAAATAAAGCTGTTGCGCCTGTAAATTCTATATCTATTCAAAACAAACCTGTAACTAATGGAAGATATATTACTTCCTATCGCATCACTGGTACATTTGGATTTAATGGTCAGGAACAAGAATATGGATCAGCTGTTCTTCATGTTATGGAAGGTGATCAGCACGGTCTTGGAAGGTTTTATTTTTTCGGAATTGAAACTACAAACAAAAATTCAACGAAATTGGATATAACGGCACAATATATGTGGAATATAATACAAATGTGGGGAAGTGATGATGAAATCATAGGTGGTAGCCGATCTAAAATGTCACGTCGTAAACGTACACGAAGCAAACGTACACAAAGCAAACGTACACGAAGAGTGCGTAAGACCCGACGTTCATCTCGTAAATAAAATATAACAACAGATTGCATCGGATATGATCATAAAATGTTCCTATCCGACAAAATAATTAACATGTCTTATTTTGCAAATAAGATCTTGCGCAAATTCAACATAAAATCATCCTTTACCGAATCTTTACAGAAGTCACGAAAGGAGATACCGTGCATCATGCAAATAATGAAATACATGCTAAACATTCCGCATTCTGAGTTTCCATATTGAAATCGTCGAGCATTAAATCCAAGTTCACATCCCGCAATTTGTAGTTTGAAAGAGCGCATTAACCGTGCGATCAATGGGGGTGTTTTATAGCCATAGGAATCAAAATATGAAATGAAGGGTTTATTCTTCTTTTTTAAGTCGATATATAGACCAACCCAGTGACTTCCTCCTTTGAAATGGGGATCCAAATTGAATATCATTCCAATGCCTCGTTTGCCCTTATTATATTCATCGGCTAGTTTCAAATTACATATTTCCTGATGTAAACACTTGGTTTCGCCTGTTTTAACATAGGGATCGGGAGCGGAGAAATCGATGGGGAAGACGCCAAGAAAGGTAAACCATGGGTAGGCTTCTTCGTATTGTTTCATGACATGCAGAATATTGAAATTGTCAAGCCACATATCGGGATCTTTTTCCCATGTCTTCGGCATTCTGGGACGAAGGTAATCTTTACGGAGTCTCTTTTTAACATCATCAGATATGGGTGCTTTATCGAGTAAGCAGTGTTCTTCTCCTGATTTGCAACCTACTGCCTGAAATACATCCTTTGTTTTCAAGGTACTGGCGATTTCTGAATAGGTAGAGGTGGGTAGACATTTTTTAGTGCCTTTTTGTTTTGGATGACATCGACTGAAATCCGATAAGGCTAATTTTCTCTTTCGAGTTCGACTCATCACTATCTATTAGGAAGATAATAAAAGAGGATAAAGATAGAAATGAGTGATCAGGAGTTTGACTTTACGACCTCTAATTTAATTCTTATGGTTGGTGGACAGATATTACTGTTACTTCTTGTATTATTTGTTATTCTTTTTGGTGCGCAGCCTGTTACATCTCCATTAACTGCTATTTTAAGTACAACTACGAAAGGTGGATTCTTTTGGAAAAATAGTTCATAATTAAAAACAAGTTTTATGATAGAATGGCATCTCCAGCAAATACGGTAGGTACGGCAGTTGTTGATATGACACCTACGTTTCTCTCAGGAATCTCAAAAGAAAAAGTGGGAGCGGTTTTATTTGGCATTGTTGCGATTGGATTATATGTCTGGTCATTTATTGATATGTCCAAATTTATTGGATCAAAAGATAGTTGGAATCAAATTAGTTCACAGGTTGGAAAAATTTGGGGATTAACACTTGCAGGATCATTTATCCTATTTATTGCAGCTCTACTTTATTTTGTTCAGGATGAAACCAAAACCATTTATTTTATCCTGGCACTCTCTTGCATTACTCTAGGATTATCCTATAGCGCTCTTGCCATTTCTGCGATTTCAAAATAGAATAAAATAAGGAAGCGTAGTAGAAATGGGATTAGAAAATGATAAATACATTGCTGGAATGGTTCTATTGGGGTTGATTGCAATCGGTTTATATGCATGGTCATTCGTTATGGTATCCAATAATATCGATAGCAAAGACGATTTAGATAAAATAAAACAAGCACTTCCGAAAATATGGGGATTAACCATTTCAGGATCCATCGCTATTTCCTTAGCATGCTTATTTTATTTCGTGTATGATTCCGATAAGGCAATGATTATTATGTTATTTTTATCCTGTCTTACATTTGGCTTGACTTATAGTGCATTATGTTTCTCTCTTCTATCTAAATTGGGTATTTCATAATAGACTGAGCAAAGCTCTGTGCATAAGACTGTGAGGTAGGTGGGTGTAAAATGATAGAAGATGATCCGAGTGTTTGTGGAGGAATGAGGGTAGATGCTGCAATAAACCATATCGATGGAATGGAGTGATGCAAGCGTAGTCGTAGTTCGTCTTTATTGATGATTTGCGAAATGCCTTGAATACGAATAACACAACGAATGACATCGCCCTTCTTTAGATCACATACGCGGCAATGTATGCCATTTTCCTTTTTAACAATGACGGTTGGATAAATGAAAAGGGATAGTGTACAGCCATCAAGAAGAAAATAAAAAAGTCGTCGAATTTCTTCATAGGGTACATCTACACGATTTAATAGGGTCTCTTGATGAATAAAAAAAGTACTAATCAAATACTCATGAAGTGTATTGATTTTGACTTGAAAGTTGTAATGATCTGATAAATCAAGACGAAGACGAGAGGTATCTGAGTTATAGTCTAGAATGGTAAGGGGTGGAGACAAAATACTAACATCGTGAAATTCAAGGGCGCTATCTTTATAGGCGAGACGTGCAATTGTTTTACCATAACGATCTAACTGGAAGGGAGTCAAATGAATATTACCAATTTCAAATGTTTGATATGGAATGGTTAAAATCATACTTATCTTATCTATTGTGTTTCTTATTTAAATAGGTTTAAAGAATTATTAAAAAGGGATAATAGAAATGACAAACCCAGATAAAGAAACTACGGAGAAGATGTCTGATATGATAGCATCGACCTTTCAATCAGTAAAACATGCATTTGTAGATCACCCGCGAAAGCTACGAATGAATTATTGCTCACATTTTGTCCAAAGTGCATGTATGTCTTTTTACATGGTAAGGGGTGCAATTACTCTTGCTATTCATGCTGTTTTTCCCTTTTTGTTAAAGAATGCATATGTTGTGAAGCAGCTTCATGATGAACACGGTGCGCCTTTGGCTGAACACGGTGCGCCTTTGGCTGAACACGGTGCGCCTTTGGCTGAAGCAAAAGAGGAAGAACCAATGAAAGCTGATAAATCAGAGTAAAGACTTAAAACGTGTCATCGGTCTACGACTAATGACGCAGCCTTGTAGTTATGCGTGGCGCGGTTCTTCTGGGTGTGGAAAACGAACAAAACTAATTCAGTTTCTTCAAACACAAGCGGCAAAGGTTGGTATTCCTTTTGAAATAAAACAGAGTACTTGGTTTCTTAATAAACAGGTAAATGGTGGTGATCCAGATGAAGACGATGATGATGCCACAGGAAAGAGTATTCCCTATGAGGAATCGCATCTTCATCTTGGATTTGATGTAGCACGAATGTCCATGTCTGATAAAGTATTTCTTCAATCGATTCTTACAAGATGGACGGGTCAGCAGGATGTATGTTTAATGGCATCTGCAATTCAGACACGATATCTTGTTCTCTATCATGCACAATTTCTTACAGATGAGTCTGTACTACAGTTACAGGAGTGTCTTGAGCAGTACCCAACATTTGCGATTCTTCTTACAACTGAATTTCCCTTGTGTGGAAGATTGCGAGATTTCTGTTTTGAGATTCCTGTTGCGGGATATGATCATTTATTGGAACAGTACACAAAACGAGCACAATTAACCGAAACAGATGTATGGTTGTCCTTTTTCAAGAAGACATTAAATGAATGGTCAGAAAATTGGTCAACTGACGGTGGTGCTTCAAAAATTACGGATGTTCGCAATTGGATTTATATTTGTCTTCAGCGTAATCTTCGCTGGACGGATGTTCTTATGTATTGGGTCATTACGATTTATGATACCGACTGGATTACACCATTGATTCGAAAAGAATTGTTAGATATTATTTGGCATGCAGAATCCGGTTCGGGTTGGGTATTGGTAACGTCCTATCGTATTCCAATTTTATGGGAGCATGTTCATTTAAAATTAGCCCGACAATTACATATTCTTCGTGAAAAAATAACGTCTCAATAGAATGTCCTATCTGGATGAGGTGGCTCGACTGATACGCCATGAATATCTTAAAAATGAGCCACGATGGATATCGGAATCTACTATTTCTTCGGAAGATATGGCCTTTTTAGAGAAAGAATGCAAGATAGATTCTGAATTTGATCCACTTCATACAAGGCAGCAGCTCCTTTCACAATTTAAAAAAGGACATGCTCCATATGAGGTGAAACATTGTATATATGGTCAAGTGATTGTAATTTATGAGAATGAAGAACAAAAGAATGATATTCCATGGGGATTATGGGGTCGAATTTTGCGAATGTATACAGCCGAAGGTACCTCTAGTTCGAAGCCATTTAAGATCTATTTCTTAGCCAATACCCATTTACGTATCGCTCCACCGCTTGGAAAGAAGATTGAGCCACAACATATTAATGGAGGCTATACCTATCCATGCAATCATGAAACCATTATGATCTATCGAGCAGAAGATGCAACACGTGTTTTACTCCACGAGCTCATGCATTCTTCATGCATGGATCATATGGAACACGGTGTAGATCGTGTTGAAGCAGAGACAGAAGCCTGGGCGGAGCTATTATACATTGGGTTCTTGTCACAAGGAAATCGTGTACGGTTTAATCATTTACATCAACTACAATCGGACTGGATCCAAACACAGAATCAATTGGTTAAGAAGCATGTAAAGAGGCCAATGGACTTTCCAGCACGATATACATTGGAAAAGGAGAAGATATGGCAAAAATGGGGGATTGTATTGCCTTATGCGCATATAGTGAATGCTGGGCGATCATTGCGTCTTACTGTTCCGCCTTATCCTACCCTTAAAAAGCAATGGAAGGTATCATCTTCTTCAACAATTTTATAAATTTGATAAGTGGGAATTGCTAAACGACGCATTAGTCATGGGTATCAAAGGTCTCTTTCAATTCTTGAAACGATTTGAAACAGATGTTTTCGTGTCTGATGTGGTTCATGGACAATCGATAGGTATTGATCTGTTTTGGTTTCTACATCGTTCCAAGGGTGATCTTTCCGCGCTTCAAATGCATCTTCAACCTATTCTCTTATCTGCAAAAGAAATTCATGTGGTGATTGATGGAACTCCATCTCTTGTTCGAAAGCAATTATTACAGGAAAAATCAGAAAAAACAAATGAATTGGTTTATACTCTTCGACGGTTAGAAGAATGTCTTACGATATCTTTGGAAACAGCGATCTATGATGGAATTCAACTTAAAATTCAGCAAATAAGGCGCCAACTTTGGAAACCATCTCCCTTTTATATACAAGATGCGGTAGAATTACTACGGCGTGAGAAGGGTGTAACTATTCATTGGGCAGAAGATGAAGCGGATGATCTTCTGATTCGGTTGGAAAATCAAGGTACCATTCGAATTATTGTTACAAATGATTCGGATTTACTTACACTGGGATCAAAAAATGTATTACGTTTATACAGTCCAGTAAAGGGGGGATTGTATTCAATTCCTGTGCTGCTTCAACAGATTGGATGGTCAGATACACAGTGGAATAACTTTATGTATACATGTCGGCAAACCAATCAAGTTGACCTTTCTCTTGCATACTCATTGATTAGTGTATATAAGGAATTAGATGAAGTCTTAGAAAAATATGATCAGCGGATTGAAACATAATATATTCTTCTACTTATTTTTTTCATAATAGGTAGAATGACAACAAGAAAACGAGGTGGTGGTCATGGAAAACCAACACGTGCTACATATCGTGCAAGCATGAAAAGATTAGAAGCATCGATTCGAGCAGCAGATGCTACTGTTCATGCTGCATTGAATGCACGACAATCATCAAGACGAAAAGGAATGAGCAATGTAATGAATACAGGAAATGGTACTCGTCGATCTACTAGAAGATGTGTTATATCTGCATCTATGAAATCATTGCGAAAGAAAGCACAGGAGCATCAGCAAAAAGAAGCAAAAAAGATTGCAGAGTCATATATAAAGATTGTTCGTGAAGTCAAGGCGGCAGAAGCCGCTGCAAAAAAAGCAAGTTATGCGGCTTCAATGAATGAGCTGATTGATAAGACAACCAGTATGAAGTTTAATAATGAGTGCACAATAATGGGTGGTCGTCGTAATAGAAGGCATTAATATATTGTATTACTTTTGTAATCATATATATTACATAAAATACCATATACTTGGATTAACAAGGCTGGCATTAATATAATCAGAAATAAGGGTGAAGGTTCGATAATTATTTGTAAGAACTAAGGATGTCGTTCCCATAATGGTATCTCCACCGGTTGTTTGAATGGTAAGAGAATTACTAGAAAGTGCTCCACCAATATCACTGATCATGAACCATGCACGATATCCAGGTAGAGAGGAAATCGCAGGAAGTATAATGGTAATGGGTCCTGATACTGTGGTGATTGGATAAATAGAAGTAAAAGGGTAAGATAAAGTAGTAGAGGCAGAAATGGTAGGAGTAGTAATACTATAGGTTGTTAGATAGGAAGAACCTGTTGGACCCGATTGTCCAATGGGACCTGTTAGGCCTTGAATGCCTTGATTTCCTTGTGCGCCTGTTGGTCCGAGTGAACCTGTTGAGCCTTGAGTGCCAGTTGTGCCTGTTACACCTTGAATGCCTTGGGAGCCTGTTATGCCTTGAGCACCTGTAAACCCTCGTGGACCTTGTGGTCCGATTGGACCAGGATATCCTTGATCACCTGTTATTCCTTGCATACCTGTTGCACCAGCGGGTCCTGTTTCACCTTGCATACCTGTTGCACCCATGATACTAATTCCTATTGCACCAGTGGGACCTGTCAGTCCCTGTGTACCAGTAACACCTGTATATCCAATGGATCCTGTGTATCCAGTTGCACCACCTACGCCGGTTGGTCCCGTTGCGACACAAATGACGGGATAGGTTGGTTTGGGGCATGGTGGACATGGCATTGGCGGCGGAGGTGGTTGAGGTGGATGCGGCGGATGGGGTGGATAGGGTGGTTGAGGTGGATAAGGGGGTTGAGGTGGATAAGGGGGTTGAGGTGGATAGGGTTGTGGCGGATATGGATGTTGATGTGGAAAAGGCTGTTGAGGTGGATAGGGTTGAAAAGGAGGGGGTTGTCCATAATGAGGTGGATAAGACATGATAACTCTACTACAATGTTGAATTTTATTTATTAGATGTAAAATAACACAAAAGAAACAGAAAAAATATAATTATATTATATTTTCTTTGTTTTTTCTTTTTTCTTATTTTTTATAGGATTGCATTGGTGCAAGGTATTTTAGGCCGAAGCTGGCTTCTTCTTCTCGGGGAGAACGTACAGCTTGTACAGATAACTTTGGATGTTGCGGTAGGTGAGGGTCTCAGTGGCCGAGACGCCCAGAACCTTACGCATGGCCTCATCAGGGTGGATGGTGTGACCCTTCTCAGCATCCTTCAGCTTCTTGGAGTCAACATAGGCCGAGAAGGCGCGAGTGACATCAGCTGGGGTCATCTGCGAGCCCTTTGGCTTGCCGAGGAAGGCGCACAGCGGATCCTTCAGAGTGACAGGGGTGGTGAAGATGGTAGGGCGCTTCTCCTTCGGGGCGCCGTTCTCATCAGCAGCCTTAGTGCCACGACGCTTGCGGCGGCCGGCCTCCTTCAGATCCTTAGCAACGCGCTTCTGGAGACGCTGCAGGGTCTTGATGGCAGCGACCGACTGGTCGCGGATCTGCTGGTGAGTCGAGATCAGGGCAGCGATCTCCTGCTCAACCGACTTGGCCTCCACTGGGGCGGCCTCAGCAGCAACGCTCGAAGCAACAGGGGCAGCCTCAACGGGGGCAGCGGCTGGGGCAGAGGCCTTCGAGGCAGCCTTCTTCACAACCTTCTCGGCAACGGGGGCGGCAACAGCCTCAACGACGGCATCGGACTTCTTGGAAACTTTCTTGGCAACTGGGGCGGAGGTGGACTTGCTCATTGTATTAATACCGGTGGAAGTATTTGACATATTCAAACGCAGTTATGCCTTGTTATGAGGTTAAATATGCAATCAATTTTTATAACTATTATGATCAATTTCGACCTAAAATTACAAAATTCTGCTTTTTTTTATTGAAATGACATGTAAACTACGAGATAGACTACGGCATTTCATGATTATACGGGGAAGGACAATCAATCTGTTCTTTGATCGTTCTATCGTAATGGTCATGTCCGGAGATTCCGGTAATGTATATTACGGTACTATTCCACTAAAACGCGTTTAAAATCCAATTTCAATAAAAAAAAGATGACATATGCAATATTCGATGCAATCATGCCCGGTAGAATAAGTACAGTATTTATCATGTGTTTATTTTTGGAAAATCTAAAAATAAAAATTGACGAAGATTTTTCATAAAAAGTCATCAGAAACAAATTATCATGTCCAGCGTTGTTTACCCGTCTACCTTCCAGTCCAAGTCGATCACGATCTCTGCGCCGCGCACTCTGCAGTCTGGTGCGAAGCAGGCGTATCTGAATTATGGCGGCGAGCGCCTTGTCATGCAGACCGCGGTTGCCATGTCAAGTCCGTTTGGTCTCAACTCCTTCCAGTCGCAGAATGGTGTGGAATATTCGGTGGATCTGTCCTTCCGTGGCTCGGACAATCGTCCTGAGTTGCAGGAGTTCAAGCGCGTTCTGGAGCAGATGGATGAGCTTATGATCAACGAGGGTGTCAAGAATTCCAAGGCATGGTTCAAGGCTGATCTGAACAAGGAGGTCATCAAGGCATTCTATACGCCGTCTCTCAAGTACAGCAAGGATAAGGAGGGCAATGTCCTATCTTATCCACCGAACATCAAGGTCAAGCTGCCAAAGCGTAATGGCGAATGGGACACGAAGTTCTATGATCTGAACGGTAGCCCGTACAAGGGTGTACCCGTGGAGGATCTGATCGTGAAGGGTACGCAGATCACGGCTATTATTGAGTGTGGCGGTGTCTGGTTCGCAGGTTCCAAGTTTGGCCTGACGTGGCGTGCCAAGCAGATTGCTATCCATAAGCTGCCTGAGAAGATGGGCGAGTTTGCCTTCAAGGGTTTGGCATCCGCCCCTGTTGCGATGGCAGAGGATGCAGATGATGAGCAGGAGGTTGATGATGAAGCTGTCTTCAAGTCAGCATCAGCTGCTTCATCGAAGCCATCTGCAGTAGCGGCAATGATGCCACAGGCTATGCAGCAGGATGATGAGGTCGATGATGAGGATGGTGATGACATCGAGCCTGTCCCTGTTCCTCGCAAGACAGTGATCAAGAAGAAGGTTGTCCCTGCAAAGAAGTAAAAAGTAAAAAAAAGAAGTACTAATCTTATCAAAAAAAGATCTATACTTATTTTTATTTGGTAACAAATTGACTTCCCTTGCAATCCAGAATGGTGATGGGTGGCATGGGATTTCCTACATTGGCTGTCTTCATAGCAAGTTCCATAACAGATGAAGGCATAACAGGATAAATGTAGGGGCGATAGGGTTTATATCTCTGAAATGTAATCTCTTCTAGTTGCGTTTGAAGCTGTGCAGTAATCGCCTCGCTATTTTGAATGGTACTTTGTATTGTGCTTCCGATGATTGTACGTTGTATTGCTAGTTCATATTGACGTTGAGAAGCAAGTAAAAGGCTTTGTTCCGTTGCTTGTGCGGAATTTATGGATGGATTGGAGGCCATTGTCGAAGCCATTGTCGAAGCCATTGTCGAAGCCATTGTTGTTATGGTTGATGCACATATAATAGGAGGGCAGTATGTATCGGTTATACCAGGTGGTTTATAGTGATAACAAAAACGACAAGAGGGCGTTATGATATTCATTCTAATAGAAAGAATGATTTTTCTTTTAGTTCTCATCATCATCTGAATCAGGAATGTCTGTATCAATCGATTCCGTATCTGGATCAAATCGTCCAATGTATTCACCGATTTTATCCTTGATTCGTTTATAGATTTTGTTTTTCTTTGAATCGCGGAAATACATCACTCGATCTAGTTCAAATAATGATAACTTAATATATTCTATATCATATCCTTCTGTATCCACTTCATCCAATGTATCTTCCTTATGAGTGGGAATAACTACTTCTTTGTGAACAAGGGAGGTTAAAGCAGGCGAGGGTACCTCTTCTTTTTTCTTTTTAGGAGCAGCTTTCTTTTTGGGTTTGATTTCAACGGGTTTAGCTATCTCAACTGGCTTCGCCTCTTCGACCGGTTTTACCTCTTCTGCAATCTTTAGTTTTCGACTACGTTTGGGCTTTACCACAGGTGCTTCCAAAGGTGCTTCCAAAACAGCTTTTGGTTTACGTGGCGGCATCTCTTGTTTCATAGATGGGTTATTTTCTTTAGACGGAATTTCAAAACCCTGTCGTGCAGCATCTTGATGCTGCTGAGCAAATCGTACCATTTCCTGAGATGGTTCACCCCATTCCGCAAGATGATCCTGATACCATTTTCCACCAAAGATGTGGGATCGTTCAGGAACTGGTTCATTTACTTTTCCATGTGGAAAATATCGACAGAATTGATTTTTGCAAGCAGCATAGATCTTCTCACATTTTTTACAAATATCTTTTCCCTCCACACAGGGTTGATTACAACGAATTTCAAAGTAGAATTTGTGCTCGCCATCTCCAAAACGACGTGCATAGCGCTCATCGGTAACACGAGAGAGGCACAGCATTTGCAAAGCGGTTAGCTTATTTTAAAAATGTGTGAGGATCAATTTTCTAAAAATAAGAGTTCACTGTCCATATAGGATGTTACAATAACTTACATAGATTGCAATATTTCCATAGGATCCGATACCGCATTGTGGATTGCTATGACAAGTAATAAGTGTAGTACCTTGTGGAGATTGATTCCACCATCCTTGATAATTGGGGGGAAATGTATAAGGGGCTTTTGTGCTACATGACTGATCCCACAAATATTGTAAACATGATACCGATATACTAGATGCAAGGGTATTCGATTCATAACCATAGCATGGAAAGGTATTACTTTTTTGAGATAGAACAATTACTGTTACAACAATTCCAATAACGGATAGAACAATACCTAGAATGATGAATCGCAGATAATGCTGATAGCAATATCGGCAAGAAATGTATGTATTTTCCATGCATTTTCTGATATCGTTTTCTAGAGATTTTATAAAATTTTCATTTGGGATGGAGGGGATCTGATTTGTATTAATAGATATTTCCGTCATGCTTGCTTATTTTAAAAATAAGCAGTTCAAATTTATAATCTAAACATGTGGAATGATTAGTAGATAGATGTCGGCAAAGGATTACTTTCGCCCACGAGGCGATATTACAACAGTATTGGATCTTACGGATCGAGATGCACAAGATAATGCCTATTTTCCGATTGATGTGGAAGGATCATGGTTTCATCGTGGAGATCATTTAACAGTATATCCTACTACAATGAGCATTCAAGAATTTACTCAGCGTGGTCCCGCAGATTGGGGTCAACGATTTAGTTTTGAAATAGGAAGTTTGCCCGCAGGAGACTTGTTACAGTATGTGATTCTTCAGGTAAAATTGGACAGTTGGTATAATAATACAATTGTTCAGGAACTTGCGGATGGAACCATTGCGCCTGATCTTATTAATTATGCAGATGATTATTGGACTTATTGCAATAGTCTAGGAACCAATCTGATTGAATATGCGGATTTTATTGTAAATGATCAAACCATTGAACGTGTAACGGGTGAATTTATTCGTACATTTTTCAATGTCGATTCTAGTATCAATCATCGAATTGGTATTGCATCTGATGCGATTGGAACCATACCAATCCCTTATTTATCAAGCCCTGCTGTACTAGAAACCGTATTTCATCCTGTTCGACCATTTCCTACAGAAGATGGCTCTTATTTTTGTGTGTTGCCATTCTTTTTTACACGAACAAACTTAAAAGAGGTCTTTCCGCTATTATCTTGTAATGAAGGAAATGTACGTGTGGATGTGAAGTTACGACCATTCCAAGAAGTAGTGCGAAAATATGTGGGATATCGCCAATCATGCAGTGATGTGCCCTTGCAAAAAGAGGTACATTTTACATTGGCAAGTCCAATTACAACGGTTGCCACTACTACGGTAACTCAGCCACCTGCCTTTCGTGATTTTCGAATTTTGACGGGTGCATCGTTAACAACTGGATCACTCCGCGATAAATTCCTGCATCAACCGTTTGAGCAAATGGTGAAACTTGTTCAACATTTTCATTTTGAAGAGCCTTTAAAATTTTTAGTAAGTAAACCCAATGCGGATTCGGATCAGGTCGAAGTTCAGTTACCTCTTGAGCTTAATCATCCTGTGGTCGAACTACTATGGATATTTCGACGAAAGGCAGTGTTAGTTAATAATGAATGGTCGAATTTTACTCCGAACATTGGACTCGAATCCAAACCTGGACGTATTTATCCTCCATGGCTCGATCATGCGACGATCCGTATTAATGGATCCGAGCTTATTTCAGCAGAAGGTGATTGGTTTCGTGAAAATATTGCAGACAAACATGAGGGTGGGCTTACATCTTATGAATCCTATGTATATGGCTATTCTTTTGCAGAAGAACCCGATGAACATCAGCCATCTGGCACTGCAAACATGAGTAAGGCAACATCAGTTACCTTAAAGTTACGCGTGAATGTTCCTATGAAACGAAACCTATTGACTCTTCCAACTCCGTGTGATTTCAGTGAGGTTGACGTAGGAGGATGGGAGGTATTTGTGTACGCGATTCATTACAATTGGCTTCGTTTTGAGAATGGGATTTGCAATCGTTTATTTAGTGATTAATACCTTTTGTTATAGTTCTTTTAGCAAATAATCAATATTCGTCACAATCGTATCATTATGATCAGCAAAATACCAATCGATATTTTCTTTTTCTGCAAAGCATTCAATAATATTCCATACATTGGTTTCCCATGTAAGTTTATATTGGGGTTGCGTGCAGAAATCGGTTAAGACATTTTTTGAATGCTGAAAAAAATGTAACAAATGAGGGCGGGGCATCACAAAAAATCCGCCACAGAAGCGCCAGTTAATGGCATCGACAGTAAAATGTCGACCAATTGACCAACATCCAGGAAATGCCATCTTAACAAAGGTCTTGGTTTCGATTTCTTGCAATTTGGAAAGGAATCGTTCCGTATTCTTCACAATCTTTAAAATGCCAAAGTCGATCCATAGAAATTGATCAATTCCGGTCATCATCTCGGCCGCCTTTTTCACAAATTCGATCTTGGAATTCATTAAAGCGAAAAATTCCTTGGTATCCTTCTCCACACTGCGACTGGGAGGTAAATCACGATCATAGTTCATGGCAATTTGATAGAGCTCCAAATCAGTCAAGGAAAGGCCAAATGTTTGAACGGTGGATGGAAAATGTGCAAATCGATCGATCAGACTGGGGTCAACAAATAAAATAATGGATAGACCCGAATTTCCGAGTGGGGTAAATAAGTCAATGTATTTTCCAATATTGTCGGGATTCTGGTAAAGGTCGTAATAGCACGTGACCAGCATGGCTCTACTCGATAGGGTTTTTAATAATCATAAGATGATCGCGTTTATATGGTGTATCCTTATCCAATATTTTGAATATCTATTAAATTTAAAACATATGAATAAGTATAATGTCTCTATTTTCATTTAGTACATCTGCTGTTAATCCAAAGAATGCCCCTGTTGCTGCTACCATTGTAGATCCAATAACAGTGAATATTCTTAATTTTGAAAAAGATGTAACACCTATTACAATTTCAAAAAATGCAACTATACTTGATTTACAGGAAAAGATTATTAAGTTAGGAATTATTGAGGGTTCTGAATTTCATATGCGTTTATATAAACCAGACTATAATAAAAATAATAATCCATCCCCTTTCATATTTGATAAATTGGATCGTACACTTGCTAATTATAATATTAAGGATGGTGATGAAATTTATGTATTAATGGATAATGTATCTCACTTTAATCTGAATGTACCACCGCCGATGCTAACCCTACAAAGAGGTCCTACACGTCAGGCAGGGCTACTAAATCGTTGGATTGCTGGAAAGCGCTCTCGTCGCAATCGTAAAACACAACATACTCGTAAGACACGTCGCAATCGTAAGACACGTCGCAATCGTAAGAATTGATGATTTAAATAAGCAACACAAATTAATAATTAAATGAATTTCATTAGATTATCAAATCGAATTATTAATCTATCCTACATTTCTTCGATTATTATTAAAGAAAATAGGTATACAATTAAAATGTTACATTTTGACATGTCTGGCGTTATGTTATTTGCATCAGGATCACTGAGCACAGATAGTGATATACACATTTGTAGAAAGAAAGACCCTCAAGACTATGGTGTTATGAGTAATTGGATTAATCAGCAAACAAAACAATCAAAATAAACAACTTAGAGTAAAATAAGAAAGATCAGTAGTATGGTGGCCAGTTTATTAAAGGTCATTTCTTCAGGCATTCAGGATGAACGTCTTTCTTTTAAACATACGCTATATCCTTTTGAAAAAGTATGGAATAAGGCAGGGCGATTTACGACAAAATGGGAGCGCCTCGATTTTGAAAATACACCCACATTTGGAAATACAGGATTCTTTCGCATTTTACGAAAAGGGCATTTGGTCACACGCTTATTTTTGGTAGCAACGATGCCCGACATTTATTCAGCTCAAAAAGAGGCTGAAAAGGCGAATGGTGGTATTGCTGCCTATCCTCAATTTGGCTGGACAAACTCTCTAGGACATGCCCTCATCAATCAGCTTACTCTAGACATTGCTGCATCTCGTGTAGAAACCATTGATGGCCGCCTTCTAGAAATCCTCGATGAATTTAACACACCGATAGAAAAGGTACCAATGGTTAATGATTTAATCAAGCGTAAAGATGCAGGGTTTACACAAACATCATTTGGATGGTCACCCAATCCCTATTCAACACTTCCTTATCAAGAGACAGTAGTAGTTCCCCTACCTTTTTGGTTTACACGAGGTGATGTAGGTTGTGCATTGCCGATTGATGCCATTCCGATGGATGAGATCCGTGTGGGGATTAACTTTCGTACGGTCAATGGTGTATATTACACCGATACACAAATACTTAATAATTCCTCCACGGCAGATGGAGCATCGTTGTGGCCGATTCAGGGGAGTGCTTTCTATCCTGAGAATCCTGTGATTATTCCACATCAAACCCCTCTATCAAACCAAAATGGACAAATCCATATGCCAAACGTATTACAACTTGGTGAATGCTACATTATGGCAGAATACGTATATTTAGATCAAAATGAGGCAAACCGTTTTCGTCTAGCCGATCTTCAAGTCCCCATTGTGCAGCATTATGCAATGAATCCATATGATTCACAGGGTCTTCCTCTTGCTCGTATTCGAATGGACATTCCCAATCCAACTCGAGACATTTTCTTCATGTGTAATCCAATTATGGCATCCGCCTATAATGCACACTTTCTTGCAACAAGAGAGATGACGGGGAATCGTAATACAAAACCATCGAATTCACAATACCCTTGGTGGCCAGACGCAATAGGACTATTCCCTGATTCCCCGTCCCCTTATATGAGACCGGCCTTTCAACTCTCCAATTCCGAACCGATTTCGGGGTATGAACTCGACTATCAGGGATCCCTGGTACGGTTTCGAACAGAGGCACCCGCCCTTTTTCGCTCTATTCTACCATCATATGAGCAGAGAAAGTCGCCATGGGTGAATCGTTACTATTATAACTTTCCCCTCGGTATTCAGAATGGATATACGCCCTTTTCCCAGCCAAGAGGAGAGGCCAATTTGGATAAAATGACCAATCGAGATTTGATTCTGCAATTCAAGAAGAAAAATGGAGTAGCAGGGCGTTTCATGGTATATGTCTATGCGGAGACATATAATATGTTACGTGTATATGGTGGACGTGCTGGATTAATGTTTGCATTTTAATGCTTTCTATTGCGTTTTGTATTCCGTTTTCCACCCATTGATGGGTCTTTGTCTAAATCTGCATATATTCCGCCAATATCTATCTCATATTGATGAAGAATCGCTTGTACGCTTGCCCTGTATTTAACACGTTCTTTTTCTAATTCTGATTCATAAAACTCTTTTCTAACAACGGTATTACAGTCTCTCTTGTGTTTTAATTTTTTATTTTTTTCTTCACATAGATGCCATTGATAACGATAGGTTCTATTAATTCTTTCTTCTTCGCGAACAAGTCTCTCGCGTATTTCGAGCATCATTCGATCTTTACGTATAAGAAAATCAAGCATTGCATCAAAGTGATCATCGATACTTTTGTGAGATGCATCATGTTCTGCGATTAAACGATCGAGTTCAGCGCGATATTCGGCTGGTAGATTTTGTGATTGGTTGGTAATTTGAAATCGTCCTTTTAGGGCATCAATCAGTTGACGATATTTGGCAACGAGCCTACGAAAGCGATGTTCGCGATCTTTTGTAAATCGATCATGTTCTGTACCCCATGATATATTTCTACTTGATTTATTTCTTGGTGGAATGGAAATAACCGATACATTATTTGATTCATTTTGCGCTTTTCTTTTAAAGGTAATTCTGCGATTTTTTGGCTCAATTCCTGGATCAGGATAATTTTGATTGAACATGCGGGCAACATTCTGTAATGCTCTATTTCGATTTGCACTATTTCGTTGTGTAGTACGATACAAATCAGGTAATGCAGATACGGCTGCCTGTAAATTTGCCTGAGATGCTCGAGCTGCTTTTAGAATTGGCGGTCTTGGCGGTCTAGGTGGTTGATTTGCTTCACGTGACATTCTCTATTTTATCTAAATAAAATTGAAAATGTAACATTTTAAAAATAAGCAAACCCGCAAAAATATGAAATTCATTTCCTTCAACATAAACGGAATCAAGTCCATGACTCAAAAGCTGAAGAGTGGAGAAAAAAAAGGAAGTGCAACTAATAATGTAATCAAATCATTGATTGAGGAACAGCATCCTGATGTCCTCTGTCTCCAAGAAGTAAAAACGCAGTCGGAAGGAGACATGGCATGGCTTAAGACACATTTTAAAAATGTATATACCAATTTCTCGAAACAGAAAAAGGGCTATTCAGGCGTGGCTCTTCTATCAAATCAAACACCCGAATGGATTACCTATGGCTTTGACGAATACGAAGAAGAAATGATAGGAGCCTACAAAATGCAAGAGTTTATCCAGGAAGGCCGTATTATTACTTCGAAGTTTGAAACTTGCATTCTAGTTGCCGTGTATACCCCCAATGCTCAACCTGAATTAGCACGCATCGAAGAACGTATTGCATGGGAACAGGTTCTTCGAATGTATCTTTTACAGTTGAAAGAAGATTATGGATGCCCCGTCATTCTGTGCGGGGATTTGAATTGTGCACATCAAGAGATTGATCTGAAGAATCCAAAGTCAAATAAGAAGTCTCCTGGCTTTTCCAAGGAGGAACGAGAACAATTTCAGTTGATGCTGGATGCTGGATTTACGGATTCCTTTCGTCACATGCATCCAGAACGAGTGGCATATACGTACTTTAGTAACTTTGCTAACTCTCGTGCTCGAAATGTAGGATGGCGCATTGATTATTTCCTGGTTTCCGATCCGACGATCATTCAGGAGGCAGACATTTTGGGAGAGTATTTCGGATCGGATCATTGTCCGATCATGCTTCAATTAAAATAAGTAGATAAGTAGATATGGAATTTATACAAGATATTAAAGATTCTGTAGAAACGTCAGTAAACATGAAATTGTTTTCATCATTAAAAGTATCATCCTATCATCATATTTTTAATAGTAATCTAGTTCAGTTTCCTTTATCAAAATGTAGAGAACTACATAATTTTAATCCTGCACGTCTTTCCAATGAACCCTATCCTAAAAATGATCGGCCTAGAGGACAAAAGGATCTAGACTCTGTTGTACATCATAGAAGATTAATACGTAAACAAGGTCATACAGAACCAATATGGATATTAAAAAAAGGGGATCATATATTGCTCGATGGGGCTCATCGTATTGTTGCGACCTATTTAGAAAATAAACGAACAATTTTAGCCTATATCATTACTATGGATTAATAAATGCACACTACTTATTTTATTCTTCTGGAATTGTTCTTACTTTAAAGTTAAGACCCGCAGCCTTATTATTATACTTTGGCAGGGATACAATCGCTTCACGACCGTATTCATCAAATGGAACGGTACCATCCCATGGTTCTCCATTGTCCACCCAGTCACTTATTTTTTGTTTGAGTACGAGAAATCCAAGTGAATTTCCACGGACACCTCCATTTTTTAATTGCATCAATAAACTAACCCCCTCTTTTAGGCGTTCCTCTTTTGTTTTATCCCTCTTCCCCATTCTGTAATGAAGGATGATATTTTCCTTAAATCGGAATCATACGAAGATTCGAAAGCGGCATGGTAATTTTGGATGGATCACAATCATTGCGTGAAAAGATAAAACAGGCCACACCATTCTTAATATCAAAACCAAGGCAATACTCAATCTTCGGCTCACAGAAAGAGAATGGAGCAGCGAAAGCCTCGGGCTTCATGGTATCACGATTGAATTGCACCACGGAATGATAGTAGCAACGAGGTTGCGAATACTTTACAAAGTGAATCACTGTGTACAACTTGCCATCATACTCTACAATGCGACTGGAACCACGGAAACGGCTAAAGATGGACGGAGTCTGATAAGTGGTATGAATCTCTAAGGTATTCTGATCATTAATGCAACCGATCTCCATTGGATTCCAGCCATATACAATATTCAACTTACCCTTCGCCATCGGTGCCGTCAAGTATCGATCCTCGATGTAAATCCAATTCTTCTGGCAAGGCTCAGGGCGAGGACCCTCCAAGACATAAACATTTGTCATCTTTGCATGATCGGGCAAGTAATCACCATAGGCAATCACAATGTTACCATTGTTTACAATGTTCTTTGATGAGGCCATAAACTTCAGTCGACCCTGGTGCTGGAAAATGCGTACATCTTCTAATCCCTCGATGTTGCTGCCAAATCGTATATAGTCTTCATTCATCATAACCACGTCACCTGTTGGCTCCCATGCATCATTCAGATAGACATAACCATTCTTGGTACGAACCACCCCATCAGGGCATCGCATATGATAGGCTCCATTCGGATCAATAAAGTAATTCACATATCGAGTATTCATCAGGTACTTGCGCTTGGGATCAGATGAAAAAGGAATTACACAGCACGAAGACACCTTATACTGGTCTTGATCCTTAATAAGAAATCGGCTGTACTCGCCACCATACGTCTTGCTGGTAAGCGGCTCTGTGTAATAATGCAGATTATCCCAGACATTATTAAGTGAAAAGGGAATATTGCGATTGATATAGGAGGTAATGTCATATAATGCATCCTGCTTTGATTTACCCGTTACGTAGCATGAAATGATCGTATTCTCATAATCGAAGAGACCCTTATAGACCTGATCCTCGATGAAAAGCACATCATCCTTTGGATAGGGAATGTCTTTGCCCTTCAAGTAATAGTGTTGCGCTTTGTAGTGCTGAGAATGTTCGCGAAAGTAGCGTGTCATGTGATAAAGGGGCTCGGCACGACGAGGATGGAAATCAAAGGCCATATTCATCCAGGCCTCCATCTTGTGCGGAAGTCGCATATGCTCATAGCACTTGCCAATCTGGTAATGAGAATACCAGACTTCCTCGATCCATCCGCCAAGCTCAATGCGCTTCTTGAACATCTCAATGGCCTCCTTGAAACGGCCAAGATCCTTCAGACTCTGCCCAAGGTAATAGTGGGCACGGTCATTCTTGGGATTCTCGGCAATGTCCGCGGTTAGAAGACGAACATCACGCTCGAATTTATCGGATTTGCAGCCGCCATCATTCTTGTCATCAATGTAGAAGACTTCAAATGGAATTTTGCCGGTCGGATCACCGCTCCAGTATTCATGGGTGCCGCCGACACATTTCCATGGATGAGCACATTTCATAAAACGAGTATTGTAATATTGAATAGAGCCGTTGGCCTGAATGACGTTGTAGCCGTTATGGGTCATCTTGAAATCTTTGAAGGCAGGAGATGGCTTGATGACCATATCGGCATCGACAGCCATACCATAGGTAGTTTCAGGATCCCACTCAAGCTCCTTACAAAGCTCTTGTGCCTTCACAAATGAAATGCTACGATTGTGGCCGAAATTTTTGAAGGGTTCAACACTAATCTTGTACGGCTTTCCGCATTCGGATAGAACCTTTTCACAAATCTCGACGGTGTTATCTGTCGAGCCGGTATCTAGGATGGAAATAGCATCAACATGATCCAATGCATTACCAATACAACGCTCAATAATCTTGGACTCATTTTTGATCATGAGCAGAAAAATGATTTTATTGTGATTATGCGCCATGTTCTAACGGATGATGCGAATTCGTCTTTTAAGTTGATGTGTGAAATTTAAAATAAATATTTTGACACACGATAATAGAAATGAATGCGGCGGCAAATAATGTCAATGAGAGGAATGTAGATCCCACTCTTATGAATGATATCAAACCAAAGGCGATTGCAAATCTTGTAAAGATGTTAAACGAAGAAGATACAACTCGACTTCTTAGATTAATAGAAGAGACTGGTTCTCTTATTGCAGGTGGTTTTTTATTACATTCCTTGCATGGTGAAACGGAGCCTAACCATTATGTTGCACCACATTTTCGATTTGAATATGGTAAGAGAGTTAATCGTCCCGATATAGATATTTATGTTCCGATGGAGAATGCCGCTACATTTATGCAGCAATTGATATATGGTTCTCCTACAGTTGAACCAATTTTAGATGGATATGATGCAAAATTAGGATCGTTCAAATCAACCATGTATTGCCAATCCTTTCTTCGTAAAAATGGTATTCAAATGATTCATAATATTTATATTGAAGGAGAAGAAGATCATAGACATTATGAAAATAGTTATGAGATTGATATTATGATTGTTCGATCCTGGCGAACCCCTATTCAAGTAGTAAATAACTTCGATTTATCCTTCTGCCAAGTATGGTTTAATGGAGTAAATGTACATGCATCTCATCCAGAGGATGTGCGAAATAAAAAGGGTATTCTTCAAGGAGAATATGTGAATTTATTCCTACAAGGAAATGAATTTCTTCAAAATCGTCTACAAAAGTATCGAACACGTGGTTATCAGATTCGTCTTGATCGTGAGCGTCTTGAAGAAATTGGTGATAATGTATTGACTAATATGCCCATTTGTGCAGAAGAATCAAAAGAAGCTATTATGAAACATTGGACATCACGCGTTATTTTATATTGGTTACTTGGAGTACGTGATGTTATCACTAGCCATACTAATCCACTTACTCCAAGTATAACACATAATGATATTCTGATCGTTCCATTGAAAATGCATATAAGAAATACAACGCAACCAAATGTGGGTGATAACTTTATTCAGGCTCATGGTCAAAGAGCTTACCATAATAGGGAATATCCAGAAAGTATTAATGGTTATGATTCAGAGGATTATGAGAATGATGAATCCCTTTATAAAATAATAGGAAAATACTATGGTCAAGAGTGGAATGACGCTCGATCTAAACTTGAATATTTTCGTGATACAAATAAACTAATAGAACTGATTATGTGGTCGAATACATATGAATTTGGCCGTGGTGGATGGAGTGAGTATTATGCCAGTATGGGATTTATTTTTGATTATGCTGGTGAAGATAATCGCAAAGTGTATTATAAACCATTTTATGATGCATTGCGTGCTCGATGCATTCGCAAATCAAAATATACTGCTATTACAAATCCAGAACCAAATAATAATAACGATGACGATGATTCAGACGATGAAGAAGAAGTATTTGATTTTCATCAACACCCGTTAAATGCGGGAATTAGTGCTGCTGATTTAGAAGGATATCTATCAAGTTCCTATATGGATGTACCTGATAAAAATGCCGTTCCATGTTATCATCGACCCAATCCTGGTCAGCCAGATCATGAAGATAATTGCCAACGTCCAATTACATTGTCTCAGGTAAAATATATTGTTAATAAAGAGTTTTATGATAAGTATTCAAAACCTGCACCTCAAAAATTGGGGTTGGATCAATTCATTGATTTTTTTGATCAACTTTTGGGAAATGAGAAAGAAGTCAATTCACTTGGATTTGGAGAAATTTATCATCATACATTGTGTCCCTTCTGTCTTCAATTTGAATCACGTGATTCAGGATGCGCATATATGACACATGATAGTAAATCGGGTATGCCTGATGAGCCTCATTGTAAAGAGGAGCTACAAATTAAGGAGATCATTGATCGATATCGTGCTTCTGCTCAAGTATTAATTAATGCAGAATATGGTGGGCGTGGTCCTCCTGCCCATATGGAATTTTGTGCAGAATGCGGTCGTCCCTGTGCTAATCATAAACATCTTACAACAGATGGCAGTGCATTTGAAGTGGCACCACAGCTTGGCGGACATGATGATTATGGAAAATGTGCAGGATTAGGTCGTGCGGAACTGTTTGCTCGTGTTCTTGCCATTCGTCAAGTCTATCGTGAGAGTAATGGATTAAGTAGAATAGAAGAGCGTAGACGCGCTGCTCTTGCAGCGGAGTCTGCACCAACAAATCCAGCGCTCATGGCAAAAGGGCGTGAGATCTTGGCAATGGCACCCGATAATCGTAGATGGGGTAATGCGGAACTTCCAAGAGAGAAACGATATAATAATGCAATCAATGAGGAAGATAATGAGGAAGACGATGATGATGAGAAAGATGAAGCAGATGAAAAAGAAGAACCAGCTGTGCCTGCAGCAGCACCTCCTCCCGCAGTAGAAGCACGCCGCCGTCGCCAGATAATACAACGACATGACGCCATTATGGCTAGAATTGAAGATTTAGAAGGTCGTATACGTGATCGTGATGCAATGAGAGCGATAGGACGACTTGATAGAGAGATTGGAGTCATTGGTGATCCTGCTGCATTTGCACAACGAGTGGATCTAGATCATCTAGAAGCAGAACTGAATCGAGTTGAGGAAGAATTGGATGATTATGAAGATGAAGCGAATGAAAATGAGGGGGTAGAGGTGGAGGAACCTGCAGCAGCTGCCGCCGCCAATCCAGTAAATGAAGAACGTCGTACTCAAATGCGCGAACGTTATCATAGACTTGGAAATCAAGTGGATGATATGGAGGATGAAGAGAAAGATAATTTGTTTGAATTTATTATAGAGTTATTACATGAATGTGACATAATTGATGATCCTCACTTTGGAGAGGTTCATAATATGGATATATATGATAGAAAACTAGATCGTATTGAAGAAATGATTACTAATTTACCAAGACGTCGTCAAATCCGTGAACGATATAATAGACTTCTACGTGAAGTAGATGCGATGATGAATGAAGAGATGATAGAAGTGATTGAACCCATTCGATCTGATTTAGAAGAACTTGCATTAATTCAAGGACCTGAATTGGGAGAGGCTCTTGATTTGAATTATTATGATGAACGTCTAGATCGAATTGAAGAGATGATTCACGATTTAGAAGACCAACAGCCTGAGAATGGAATATTTGGTGGAGGCCGATTTAAGCGATCTCGTAAGAAGCATCCAAGACGACAGCAAAAAACACTTCGCAACTTATTGAAGAAGTTAAAGTAATATAGTTATGAATGAAACTCATTCGATGGTATATTATGGAGGTGGTAACATATGTGGATATGGAGGGAGCATATGTGGTGGCATATAAGGTGGATAGGGTGCCATCATATGCGGTGGAGGCATCAATGGCATACGTAAAGGCGGGCATGTAGCGCATGGACCTGGCATAGAAAATGGAGGAGGGAAAAATGGTGGATATGTTGCACAAGGTCCTGGCATAGGAAATGGTGGTGGACATGTTGCACAAGGTGGTCTTGGAGGAAAAGGTGAAGGAAAAGGTGGTGGTGGACAAGTTGCACAAGGTGGTCTTGGAGGAAAAGGTGGGCAAGTAGGACATGGTGGTTGAGGGCATGGTGGTGGAGGTGGTGGACGAGGACTGGGACAAGGAGAGGAATCAGTAGAAGAACAGGCCTCTTCTTCAGGCTCAATATAAAGCATGGGAGGTGCAGGCGGATTAGGAACAGTAGGAAGAGGAACAAAACAAGAACTTTGATAAATGTTTACCTTGTCCGAATAATAACAAAGTGATTTCGGGATAGGACAAGACATTCTGATGATTACCCGGATGTTAATTCTGCCGATTTTATAGAATGAAGGTATTGCTTCTTATTATTCTTGCAATTATTCTTCTTATTTTCCTCTATCTCTATCCCGTTACCGAAGGGTTTCTAGATCCTGAATTTGAGAAAAAATATGATACCTTTCTTGCCTTTTATAACCCATTTTTAGCCAATTGGGAGAAAGCCATTATGACATCCATGAGCATGCAAATCACACAAGCCCCCTTAACAAGCCCTAGCCAAATTGGCTCTGCTACTGGAAATGCACCTACCTTTCCTCGTATTCAAATGAATCAATACATTGAAGCACTTTCGAAAAAATTAAATCAACCTCTTCCACCTCTTACCGATCCTCTCCCTGAAAAAGTAGATGAAGCCATGATTCCTAAGCTTGTCAAAGAGGTTCCTCAAGAGCCAGCTCCATATGAAAATGCGTTAAAATGGATGAATGAACAACTTGAAGCATCTCATCAAAATCTAGATGGGGCATTACAAGGAAAATCCACAGAAGGGTTTGCCGATAATTGCCAGGATTTCAAATGCCAGGATTATGCGCAATGTATGTCGGATCCTGATGTGATTGACCAAATATCTGATGCACAGGAAAATCAAAAAGCAAATAAATTGAAAAAGCAGCAGAAACAAATTACATTAAATGTAGATAAATTCAATAAAAATGAAAGTCTACAACAAGCCATTACTCAAAATAAGGGTTTAGTTCAGCAATCAGAAGCTATTAAGAATCAGGCACAAAGTGGAGAACTGCTCAATAAGATGAAATTGCCAGAGGATCCTATGCCACCTTATCAAATTCCAAAAGGAGGGAATCGATTACGAGAAATGAAAGAATCAGATCCTGATAAATATAAAGAGTATGAAAAGAATCATTCATCATTGTTTGGAATCAAACAATGGATGGAGCAAATTAATGGAAACTTATAGGCGAAGCGATTGCTTATAGGCGTCGTTTTGACAATGTTTTTCGTTTGATCATGTTTTTAATCCTTTTCTTCTTTTCTGTAACGCGTTTTACTTTTGCACGAATCAAAGAAGGCAATGTCGTTTGATGTCCTGAACAGTTAATGGAAATAAATGGAAAAACAAATTGACCATTCATTTTACGCCCTTTGATGCTTAATTGAACAAAATGATTCGCCAGGCATTCCATTGAATCCATACTAAAAAAAGAAGTATTGATAAATCCTAAACTAAAGTAAAGTGTAATTAATGTGTCTAATGTAGCAATTCGAAGAGACTGCTTTTTCTTTACTGGTAAGGTATAATAGGAATGACATGCGGCTTGTTGAATAATAATGACAAGAGGCTGATTGGATTCATGAAGAACATAGACTCCAGGAAGATAGTCTAGACCATTATAGGAATAGAACTTAATTTTTATTTTATTATCTTGATTTGCTTGAAATTCAGAAAGTATATATTTTGCATCATCACGTGCATTACTTGATAAAAATAGAATGGGTTTTTTATGAGAAACAATCCATTGTGTTGAGCGACTTTTTTTAAGCATGGATGTTTCATAAAAGGAAAGTAAATCCGCACCTGCAAATAAGCGTTTTTCTTTAATAATATAATCAATCGTAAACTGAACCTGCTCCAATGTTAATTTATTTTTTAATAAGACGCTATCAGGTATACAATCCTTCACGGAAACAAATTCATTAAATAACATCAGACGTTCAAACACTTTTTGCCATCGTCCTACTTCTCCACGAGGACGACTTAGTTCCAAATACATAAGCATACGAAGAGAGTTGGCATCCAAGTATGTAATTTCATCAATTCGCGAGGCACGTTTCGATAATAAGCGATATAATTTAGGATCAATGACGGTGAGATCGGCCACAGGAATAAAGTTAACATAGATCTTAAGGGTTCCTTCGTGCATTCCTTCACGGACAGAAATCTCTTCAAATCCAGATTTGATTAAGGCGGTTGTGATTTCTTCAATATCGGCTTCATGTGATGGAGTAAAAAAATCATAATCGGGAATGGAGGTTTCTGGGTGATAAAATTTATATTTTGCAGGCAAATAGGCATTAATGGCCTGGCCTCCATAGCAAATTCTATGTTTTTTCTTTAAAAATTTCTCAACAATGGAAATAGACAGAAGAACTTGATCATCGTGTGCGGAATAATAATCTAATTTCTGTTGTGCCATCTCGGAGGCTTGTTTGATACGGTCTAATTGTATCTTAAAAGCATCCGTATCTAATAAATCTGATGGAAGATGTTCTATTTCTGATTCCATTCTATTAGTAATCTATCTAAAAGATCATTGAGAACACATACATAGAATGCAAATCCTTGAATTATCGGCACTATTTCGTCCTAAAACATCTCATGTCTACCCGCCCTTTAAAAAAGGGAGATACATGGAAGAATTTATGTACGATTATTTGATTTCAAAACAAAATGAGATTCAAACCAAATACATTTATATCCCCATTTTTTGGACAAATATGCAAAATCACCCCGCATTTATAGATAAAAGAAAATCATACCAGATCCTTTTTGATGAAGCTATAAAAGATCGGGATGCCAGTTATTTTACTATTGTTCAGCACGATGATGGTTGTCAACTTCTACTTCCTCGCAATACTATTGTATTTGGCGCATGCAAAGGAAATGTTCCTTTGCCTCTTATTTATGAGGATATTACCAATCGTCTTGTTCAACATCCGCGTGTAGTTAAAGATTTACTGGCATCATTTGTGGGAACCTATACAACACATCCGATTCGAGGTAAAATGTACAACACATTATTTGGGAAGACAGGTATTGAATGTCGGGTTAAAAGTAAATGGGAAAAAAATGTACCTGAAGAGGATGCGAATGCATTTTTGGATCTGACTTCACGCTCTAAATTCTGTTTAGCACCGCGTGGATATGGACGAAGTTCATTTCGTTTTTTTGAAGCAATGCTTCTTGGCGCAGTTCCTGTCTATCTATGGGATGATCAGGAATGGCTTCCTTATAAGGATAAAATCGATTATTCAGCCTTTGCAGTGTCAATACATGAAAAAGAGCTACCAGAGCTCTATACGATTCTTTCATCGATTTCAAAGGAAGACTATGAAAGAATGGTGCAAGAGGGTAAAAAAATAAGTAATTGGTTTACGATGGAGGGTATGGCGGAATATATTGTTTCTTATTTATTATCATTTTGTTAATAACGACAGCGTGTATGATATAGCTCTTCAAACTGTTTCATGGATGATGTTTTTGCCATGAGATAGAGTCCGCAACGTTGACGGGAGACAAATGTCCACATTCGGTTCTGTTGATCAGGTAGTTGAATCATACATAATGGTTTTGCGCATAATTGAATGAGAAGCTGCTGAGGAGTAATGTGGTGGTGTGAAAGAACGGTCAATGCTTCGTCTTGAAACATGGTTGTTCTTTATATTTTCAACAATTAAATTTCAATTTTTATACGGATGGCATGCGTAATTTGCCCTGGTTTGCATTGGTAGATGGATTTGGTTCAGCAGGAACCACAACAGGTGGTTTGATGTAACGAATCGGTTGGGGTTTGGGCATATAGCTATAGGTCTTAAATAGCGGATCTTTAAAGAGGTAGGCGCAATTTTCTGTATCAAACAGGATTGCAGGTACACAGTTGACACCTAATGTTGATGTAATTTTCTGATAGGTTTCAACGGGAACTGACTGTGTTGGATCAGCGGGAAAGCATATTGTCCATTTGAGCTTGGTTTCTTGTGCTACTTGATCCGTACGATCACTTGGAATAATCATGTAATCTTCGGCTGTTTCAAGAATTCCAAATTGTGCTTCTGTTTCGGTGACACCAAGTTTGGTTTGTCGGTAGGAAAGGCGAAGATTAATTAAGTAATCCAAATCTTCAGAGGTAGAATATGCCTGAGATTCGCGAAATCCGGATGTATTGGCATTGCTAAAAATAAGAACCTTTCCACTGTAATCCGTAATCTTGTTAATGAGAAGACGAGACTCTTGTTTTTGACGATAGAAGGTTCCACCATCTAGTTCATTGGTAATTATGCGGTCACGAAATGGTGCCATATTTTTGGCGACATGGGAAAAATAATCAAGAACGGTTTTGGAATTATAGGCTCCAGGAGGTTGGCGCAAGAAATAGAGAACAATAATAAGTGGATCTTCGCGATTTTGGCAGGAATCTGAGAAAGCATAGTAGTTAATTTTCTCGCATATACTTTTGAGATTGGAATGAACGGCGGAATTGCAAATGGGGCGATTTGAGTTGAACTTAATTAACATTTTACCCTGTGCATCACGTGCCACAATGCGAGGATAGTATTTCACGCTTTCACCCTGACATTCATTTACGTAATCAATATCTAATACGAAAACACGGCATCCAGCATTTACGGCTTGTTGAATGGCGATATCTGGATCAAAATATCCATTTTGCATGGGACCAATATAGCCAGTATAACGGCAGCCAAGTGCATGAAAGTTAATGAAATTTTGTTCGATGTCAGGCATTACATTTTGAGAAAGAAGATTACTAACGGGTCTTCGTGCACCTGCTCTGGGTGCATATGTATCTGTTAATAATTTCACTTGATTCTTATAGGCGTCTTCTTTGGTATAATCTCCTGCGCTGGTTGCGTTATCGAAGGATGAAATATAGGAGAAATAGATTCCTACTCCAACAAAAATAATTCCGAGAACGGCCAAAAAGATAAATCCATTGACAAGCGTAAATTCGAACATCCTACGTTTTTAGAAGAAGTTAAATTGCTTAGAAAACCCGGAACTAGCGTTGAAGAATAAATTGAAGAAGAAGAAGTGTGTACATGACAATAACAATTGTAATACTATACCAAATATTTGCCCCATAAAATGCACCAATCGCAATACTAATAATGCCCGCAATGCTACAAAAAATAATCAGTTTTGTAAAATCAATATCACAGCTCGCCATGAGTTCTATAGTAGTCTACGATTCTTTGCCGAAGAAATTAGGCTTTTCAGTAAAGTAATATGCCTGAAATTCATCTAATAATAGTTGTGGTTCATTTGGATATTTCATTTTTTGCAGGATGTCATGTACTTTTTTTTGATAAGCCAAAGAAAAGGATGCCCACATGGTTTCAATCCGTTGTCGATAGGATACATCCAGATAAAAGGCAGCATGACACATTTCATGTTTTTTTGTGGTAATATCTCCCTTTTGATAAGCAATCACATATTTCGCATTATACTTCAATAAGGGATGTGATGGGAACATTTTCTTAACAAAATCCATGGGAAAATTGCTACCGATTCGTTTTGGAATCTTTCCTTCATATTTGTCACAGATTGTGAGAATGAATTCAGGAAGTCCTTCGTCACGATCATAAATAACATGAAGAATGTGATCCTGTTCTACAAATTTCATGATGTATTTTTTTATCCTAGTGATTC